>Ga0308159_1000132_pt1 | contig 264210 bp, 227 predicted proteins | sample PhyCR1_FD_201040 | JGI IMG/M metagenome (GOLD analysis project Ga0308159, IMG submission 201040) | Phyllosphere microbial communities from UC Gill Tract Community Farm, Albany, California, United States - DLSLC.R1 | ecosystem: Host-associated > Plants > Phyllosphere > Unclassified | place... | reverse complement strand
AACGTGGCGGTGACCTGCATCAGCACCGACAAAACGTTCTTGCTGCGGACGAGGCCGCCGTAAAACAAGGCCAGGCCAGGCAGCGCCATCATCAGCACCAGCAAGGTTGAGACCATCAACCAACCGATATCAGCTTTATCCATTTTGTCAGGGCTCCAATGCGTCTCTTATGCTTAAAGTGCGGCTTCGCCGGCTTCACCCGTACGGATACGAATGACTTGTTCCAGCGGAGCAATAAAAATCTTGCCGTCACCGATCTTGCCGGTGCGTGCAGCCTGCTCGATGGTTTCGATGGCTTGTTCGACGAGGTTGTCGGGGATGGCGGCTTCTACCCGAAGCTTGGGCAGAAAGTCCACGGCGTATTCCGCGCCGCGATACAACTCGGTATGGCCTTTCTGGCGACCGAAGCCTTTGACTTCCGTAACCGTCAGGCCCTGTACGCCGATTCCCGACAGAGCCACCCGCACTTCGTCCAGCTTGAAGGGCTTGATGATGGCGATGATAAGTTTCATGTTCTTTCCTCTCTCTGGTTTTCACGCTGCCGACCCCAGAAAAGCAATATCCATGCCAAAATTTATGTCGGTTGTTTACGGGATGCGTACGGCTGGCGCAGCCGAAAAATGCTCTGTATTGCACCGACGTGGTGCTTAATGTGGGGCGTCATGCACCATTTCGGTCGTCCCAAATGCCCAGAATCGGGCGTCGGCGTTGGGAGCTTTGTTTCCTGGTACCTAAGCGCAGGCGCAAACCGGGCGGTGCCAGTGTGAGCCGGTGAGCGGTTTGGCGGTAATGGGCGCATTCCGCAGGAGCGGGGCATGCGCCCACGGTTTATTGCGTGTGTGCCACGAGAAGGACGAGCGTCTACACTGATGAGTGTCAATGGAGCATCAAGGATGAACAATATGAACCGAGCCCCCTGGTTGGAAGAGTTTCAGAAGAATTTTTCGGATCTTCTGGCTCGTAGCCCGGCCGCCGATGTCGAGCGCAATGCTCGCGCGATGATGTCGCAGGCCTTTACGAAGATGGATCTGGTCACGCGCGAAGAGTTCGATGTGCAGGTCGATCTGTTGGCCCGCACGCGCGCGCATGTCGATCAGTTGACGGCGCAGGTCGCACAGCTCGAGTCCCGCTTGAGCGCACTCGACAAGACTTGAACGATGATCGGACGCGATCCCTTTGCGGGTCGCGGCACGTGATTGCACGCAAGCGGGGCGTTTCGTGCGTTGGGTGCATTGGGCGATGTGCTTAATCCCTCCCGCTCAAGTGACGGGATTGACGCACTTTTGCCAATCGCCCGGCGCGAGCTGACCATACTGTGACCTTGTTCTTCAACAGGGCACGCAGCAATGAGCCTCGCCATACTTGCCAGCCGTGGATTGCGCGGCCTGGATGCGCCGGCGGTCCACGTCGAAGTGCATGTGTCGGCAGGCTTGCCTGCTTTCTATATCGTGGGTTTGGTCGACACCGCCGTGCGCGAAAGCCGCGAGCGGGTACGGGCGGCCATTCTGACCTCCGGCTACACGTTTCCTGCCGGGCGCATCACCGTCAATCTGTCGCCCGCCGATTTGCCCAAGGAGTCGTCGCGTTTCGATCTCCCGATCGCGATCGGTATCCTGCTGGCTTCCGGCCAGATTGCAGACGCTCAGGGGCAGGCCCTGGACGCGGCCAGTCTTTCGGATTGGGTCCTGGCGGGCGAGCTCTCGCTTACCGGCATGCTCGTCGATATGGGCGCTGCGCTGCCGATCGCGCGCGCGGTGGCGATCGAGCGTACCGGCGCCGCGGTACTGCTGCCGAGAGGGAGCGCAGCGGCCGCGGCTTATGTGCCGGGTATTCGCGCATTCGGCGCGGTCTCGCTGGTGGCGGTGGTCGAGCATCTGAGTGGCGTGGCACCGCTGACCCAGGCCGCGCCGTCGGCGCCGCCATCCGAGGATGCTGCGTCGCGGCTTTGTTTGTCTGACGTGCGAGGGCAAGCCGCGCCATGCCGGGCATTGATGTTGGCCGCGGCCGGCGCGCACAGCTTGCTGATGGTGGGGCCCCCCGGGTCGGGCAAGAGCATGCTTGCGCAGCGCCTGCCCGGCATTTTGCCGCCGCTGTCGCCGGACGAGTGGTTGGAAGCGGCCGCGATCGCGGCGCTGAGTGGGCGCCCAATGCCGATGGCGCGGCCTTTTCGGGCACCGCATCATGGCGCGACCGCGGCAGCGCTGGTTGGTGGCGGTGCGCGTCCCATGCCGGGCGAGGTGACGCTTGCACATCATGGCGTCCTGTTTCTCGACGAGTTGCCCGAGTTTCGGCGCGATGCGCTGGAGGCGCTGCGTGAGCCGATTGAATCGCACCAGGTGCATTTGGCGCGGGCAGTCCATCATGTGACCTATCCCGCCACATTCCAGTTGGTCGCCGCCATGAATCCCTGCCCGTGCGGATACCTGGGCCATCCGCGGCGCGCCTGCGTGTGCACAGCCGATCAGGTGGCGCGCTATGCGGCAAGATTGTCCGGCCCGTTGCTGGATCGCATCGATATGCGCATCGCCGTGCCCACCCCGGATCCGAGAGCGTTGGCGGTTTGCGGCGAGGTGTCGTCATTGCAGGCGCGGCGTCAGGTTGCCGCGTGCCGCTCGCGCCAGCAGCGCCGGCAAGGCAAACCCAATGCGCAGCTGGATGCGGGCGAATTGGCGGGGCACTGCCCGATGGACGATGACGCGCGGGCAATGTGGTTGGCCGCCACCCATCGCTGGGACTTGTCGCCTCGGGCGGCCCAGCGGGTCGTGCGCCTGGCGCGCACCGTTGCCGATCTGGCCGAGAGCGCCACTTTGCAGGCAACCCACGTGGCGGAGGCACTACACTACCGCCACCGTGAAGCCGGCACGAATCTCGATTCGACAACGCCGTGAAATTCGCTATATAATCAAAGGCTTTCCCGGATTTCGAATCAGGGGAAGAGTGTGGCGCCGAATTGCGGCGTGCACCGATGCGATGCCGGGGTTTGACTGCCGCTTGATGATCGAGCGAGGGTTGAGCCGCCAGGGGTCGAGTCGGGCGCCGCGATACATGCGCCATGCGTTTCAAGCAGGCCCGAAGTTGCAGTACCCAAGAAGTGTTCCCAGGTCACCAAGTTTTGCGTAATCGGCGCGGCGCCGTTCAAGCGTGGATCGTTCTCCCGTCAGGTGAGTGCCATCCCCTCGATCGATGCCCAGCGGCTGCAGCAAGCACCTGAGTGAGCATAAATCAACAACATCCTTAATACGGAATCATCATGCCCAAGATGAAAACCAAGAAAAGCGCTTCCAAGCGCTTTCAGGTTCGCGGCAGCGGATCGATCAAGCGTGGTCAGGCGTTCAAGCGTCACATCCTGACCAAGAAATCCACCAAGACCAAGCGCCAACTGCGCGGATCCACGGCTGTTCACAAAGCTGACGTGGCATCGGTCAAGGCCATGATGCCTTTCGCTTGATCTAACGGAGAAAATATATGCCTCGCGTCAAACGTGGTGTAACTGCCCGCGCTCGTCACAAAAAAGTCATCGCCGCCGCCAAGGGTTACCGTGGCCGCCGTGGTAACGTCTTCCGCATCGCCAAACAGGCGGTCATGCGTGCTGGTCAATATGCATATCGCGACCGCCGCAACAAGAAGCGTACGTTCCGTTCGTTGTGGATTGCGCGTATCAACGCTGCCGTCCGCGAACACGACATGACGTACAGCGTGTTCATCGCCGGTCTGAAGAAGGCCGCGATCGAACTGGATCGCAAAGTGCTGGCCGATCTGGCTGTGCGCGACAAGGCGGGTTTTGCTGCGATTGTGCAGCAAGCTCGTTCGGCTTTGGCTGCTTAAATTAGCTTAGCCACAAGCGTATGACCACAAACGGGGCTTTCAGGGCCCCGTTTGCGTTTTTAAGGCTGATAAAACGATGACTGAGTCGGTTGACGACCTGGTAAGCCAGGCGCAGGAACGATTCGCTGAAGCGCACGACGCCGCGGCGCTCGAGAACGCCAAGGCCCGCTTTCTGGGTAAAGACGGCGCACTGACGGTGCTGCTCAAAGGATTGGGCAAACTCGATCCCGAGCAAAAGCGCGAGATGGGTGGCCGGATCAACCAGGCCAAGCAGCAGGTCGAGGCGTTGCTGAATGCACGCCGCACGGCACTCGCCGAAGCCGAGCTGCACGCGCGCCTGACGGCCGAAACGATCGACGTCACGTTGCCCGGTCGTGGCCGCACTGCAGGGGGCATCCACCCCGTGATGCGCACCTGGGAACGCGTCGAAAGCATTTTCCGGTCGATTGGATTCGATGTGGCCGATGGCCCCGAAATCGAAACCGACTGGACCAATTTCACGGCACTGAACAATCCCGAAAACCATCCCGCACGGTCGATGCAGGATACGTTTTACGTCGACATGAACGACGATAAAGGGTTGCCGCTCTTGCTGCGCACGCACACGAGCCCGATGCAGGTGCGCTATGCGCGCATGCACAAGCCGCCGATCAAGGTGATCGCGCCGGGCCGCACGTATCGTGTGGATAGCGATGCCACGCACTCACCGATGTTCCATCAGGTCGAAGGCCTGTGGATCGACGAAAACATTTCGTTCGCGGATCTGAAGGGGGTCTACACCGACTTCCTGCGTTGTTTCTTCGAAACCGACGATCTGGTGTTGCGCTTCCGTCCGTCGTTCTTCCCGTTCACCGAGCCCTCGGCCGAAATCGACATGATGTTCACATCGGGCCCCAATCGTGGCCGCTGGCTCGAGATTTCGGGATCGGGGCAGGTGCACCCGGAAGTCGTGCGCAATTTCGGTCTCGACCCTGAGCGTTATATCGGTTTTGCGTTCGGCTCCGGCCTCGAGCGCCTCACCATGTTGCGCTATGGCGTGAACGACTTGCGCCAATTCTACGAAGGCGATTTGCGCTTCCTCCGACAGTTCAACGAATAAACGGCAGATCATGCAATTTCCTGAATCCTGGCTGCGTACGTTGGCCGACCCCGACCTGTCCTCCGATGCGCTCGCGCATACGTTGACGATGGCGGGTCTCGAAGTGGAAGAAACGACGACGGCCGCACCGCCGTTCGAAGGCGTGGTGGTCGCTCGTATCGTCGAGATCGCACCGCACCCCGATGCAGACAAGCTGCGCGTGTGCCAGGTCGATGACGGCACCGGTCCTTTGGTGCAGATCGTGTGTGGCGCGCCCAATGCGGCGGCCGGCCTGACCGTGCCGTTGGCGCGCATCGGTGCTGAACTGCCGGGCGGCATGAAGATCGGCAAGGCGAAGATGCGCGGCGTCGAATCGTTCGGCATGTTGTGCTCGGCGCGTGAACTGGGTCTGTCGCAGGACCACGCCGGTTTGTTGCCGTTGGCCGAAACGCTTGCGCCCGGAACATCGGTGCGCGATGCGCTCGATCTGGACGACACACTCTTCACGCTCAAGCTCACGCCCAATCGCGCCGACTGCCTGTCGATGCTGGGTGTGGCGCGCGAAGTGTCCGCACTCACCGGTGTGCCGCTCAAGATGCCGACGTACACGCCCGTGGCGCCGTCGATCGACGATCGTTTGGCCGTCGACGTACAGGCGCCCGATTTATGCGGCCGCTTTGCCGGCCGGGTGATTCGCGGCGTGAACGCGCGCGCGCAAACGCCCGATTGGATGCGGGAGCGCCTCGAGCGGGCCGGTCAACGCAGCATTTCGGCGCTGGTCGATATCTCGAATTACGTCATGCTCGAACTGGGACGTCCGACGCACGTGTTCGACCTGGATCGAGTCGCCGGTGGGCTCACCGTGCGTTGGGGCAAGGCGGGCGAATCGCTGCTGTTGCTCAACGGACAAACGGTCGCGCTCGATACCGATATCGGTGTGGTTGCGGTGGGCGATACGGTGGAAAGCCTGGCCGGCATCATGGGCGGCGATGCGTCGGCCGTGACGCTCGACACGCAAAATATCTATCTCGAAGCCGCCTTCTGGTGGCCCGAGGCCATCGCCGGACGTGCACGCCGATTCAAGTTCAGTTCCGAAGCCAGCCACCGCTTTGAGCGTGGCGTGGATTACGACAGCATTCCCGATCACATCGAACGCATCACGCGTTTGCTGGTGGATATTTGCGGCGGCCAGGTGGGCCCGGTGGACGATCAGATCGTCAATCTGCCCAAGCGCATGCCTGTGACGATGCGCCTGGCGCGTTGCCGCCAGGTGCTTGGCATCGATGTCGACGCTGCAGCCGTGAGCGATATTTTCACTCGTCTGAATCTGCCGTTCGAGAAGCAGGGCGACGCTTTCGTCGTGGCGCCGCCTTCGTACCGTTTCGACATCACGATTGAAGAAGATCTGATCGAAGAAGTGGCACGCGTCTATGGCTTCGAGCGGATTCCCGATGTGCCGCCAGTGGCGCGCGCCAAGATGCGTTCGGAGCCCGAAGCGATTCGTCCGGCGCATGCCGTGCGTCGCGTGCTCGCGCTGCAGGACTATCAGGAAGTCGTCAATTTCAGCTTCGTCGAGCGTGCTTGGGAAAACGACTTTGCCGGTAACGACAACCCGATCAATCTGTTGAACCCGATCGCCAGTCAGTTGTCGGTCATGCGCTCCAGTTTGCTCGGCGGCCTGGTGGCCAATATCCGCCACAATGCCAACCGCAAGCAAAGCCGGGTGCGTGTGTTCGAGTTTGGCCGGGTGTTCAGCCGCGACGCGAGCGTCACCGAAGGCGATCTGACGGTTGCCGGTATTCACCAGCCGATGCGCATCGCTGGCGCAGCATGGGGACCGGTGGTCGAAGAGCAGTGGGGCGCCGCTTCGCGTCAGGTCGATTTCTTTGACGTGAAGATGGACGTGCAGGCGCTATTCGGCACCCGTGGGTCGCAGTTGCGTTTCGAAAGCGCGCCGTATCCGGCGTTGCATCCCGGGCGCAGCGCGCGCATCTCGTTGGACGGTCGCGAGATCGGTTGGATCGGCGAGTGGCATCCGCGTTGGACTCAGCAAGCCGAGTTGCAGCATCCGCCGATCGTGTTCGAGCTGGATGCCGATGCAGTGATGCAGGGCGCGTTGCCGAAGGTGACGGAGCTGTCGCGTCAGCCCATCGTGGTGCGCGATCTGGCATTGTGGGTCGATGTGTCGGTGGCGGCGCAAGCCGTGCTGGACACGATCGCGCAAACGATCGCACGGATACCCGAGCTGGCCATCGTGCAGGACGTGAAGGTGTTCGACGTATGGCGCGACAAGGGCGACAGCGATCAGGCCCGCGCTGAGAAAAGCCTTGCGTTCCGCTTCTGGCTTCAGGACACTGAGGTGACCTTGGACGATGCGCGTGTCGAGGCCAGCCTCGCGCACTTGCGCGACGCCATCATTGCGCAGCACGACGCGCGTCAGCGTATTTGAATCGGGAATGGTGATGCAGACCGAATTGCGTACATTGACCAAGGCCGAACTGGCGGAAATGCTGTTCGAGCGTGTGGGGCTCAACAAGCGGGAAGCGAAGGATATCGTCGATACCTTTTTCGAAGAGATCCGCGATGCGCTGGCGCGCGGCGAAGCCGTGAAGCTTTCGGGTTTCGGCAATTTCCAGGTGCGCGACAAGCCCGCGCGTCCGGGACGCAACCCGAAAACCGGCGAGACCATTCCGATCGCAGCGCGACGCGTTGTCACGTTTCACGCCAGCCAGAAGCTCAAAGGCGTCGTCGAGCAGGCACCGGCCGGCGACGACGACACCGCTTCGGGGGAGTGATACTCTTTGTCGGCATTTGTTATCGGTGCGCCCCACCGTGGAGACCTAAAATAGCGTTATGACTCGACCCGAACCTACCGCCACGCCGCTGCCTCCCATTCCCGCAAAACGCTACTTCACCATCGGTGAAGTGTCCGACCTATGTGGCGTCAAGCCGCACGTTCTGCGTTACTGGGAGCAAGAGTTCACGCAGCTCAAACCCGTCAAGCGCCGTGGTAATCGCCGCTACTACCAGCATCATGAAGTGCTGTTGATTCGCAAGATTCGCTCGCTGTTGTATGAGCAAGGCTTTACGATCAGCGGCGCACGCAATCGCCTGGGCGATGTGCGTGATGCGGCCTACGAGCAAGACGCAGCGGTGCGTTTGTCGCCTGCGGAAGTGCAGTCGTTGCGCGCCGAGCTCGAGGGCATTGCGAACGTGTTGAAGCACGCCGTTGCGTCGTCGCATGCTCGCGATGCGTCGCCCACATCGGCACCTTAAAAAAGATGCGCGACTTGCGCGCAGCAGTGAATAAACTCTGATATACTTTCGTTCTTTCGGGGCGTAGCGCAGCCTGGTAGCGCACTTGCATGGGGTGCAAGGGGTCGTGAGTTCGAATCCCACCGTCCCGACCAGCTATATCAAGGGGTTAGAGAGCCAAATTCTCTAACCCCTTTTGTTTGTGCGGGACTTTTGCGGGACTCGCATCACGCGACCCGCCGTTTCAGCATCGTCAAAGCAGGGCTGCGCGAGTCGGTTGTCGCCACCTTGTTCGCATGCTCTATCAGCTTGGCCAGCTCGGCCGATGAGTAATGCGAGGTCACGCTGCCGTCTGCGTGACCGAGCAGCGACCGGCGATCTTCCTCCGGTACTTCCGCTGCGCGCAGGCGCCGCCCAAAAGTGTGTTTCAGGTCGTGAATGCGCAACTGCGCGAAACCGGGGTGCGCCGGCGTGCTGTGGATCTCTGTCCACTTAGCCGCTGATCGCACCCGGGCCTTTTTCCAGGCGGTGTCGTTCATGCGGTGCATGGCGGTCGGCCGGCCGTGTTGATCTGCCGCGCCATACGGGAACACCCAGATCATCCAGGCCGCGCTGGGCGTCAACGATCGACTTGGCTACGTCGTTGAGCACGACAAGTCGCTCTTCGCCGTTCTTCACGCCCGACGTTTCGAATCGCCCACCAAAATCGGCAGGGATCAAAAACACGCTGGTTTCCAGCGCCGGCACGTGGATATCCCATTGCCACTGCGGTTTGCACACCTCTTGCTCACGGCCTGGTTAGTACGACGTCGTAGATGCTCGGATTGCAGAAACTGCGCCAGGCGTGCACGCCGCTGCGCGCCGTGAAGAGATGCGGTAACACTCAACGGCGCCGTACTGCGAAACGTTCCTGCTGGTGCAGAGGTTTGCATCAATACGAAATCGTAGATGGTAGTGGGCGGCAACCTGGCGCTGAATTTCAAGCAACCGGCGAGAAGGAAATCACCATTTACTCCTTCCCATTCAAACCATGGAGGGTCACCTATGCAACAGATTGATCATGCAGACGATTACGCGGAACTTCGCCGCGCGGAATACCCAAGCGAGTCGGAACAGATCATGCCGTTGTAAAGGGAATGAAGGCCCTTATGGTGGGAGAGCCGGTGCCGCCCGATGCGCTTGAGGTTGTCGCCCAGGTCGATGCCGTGAAAGCACGTTATCCAAAGGAGGAGTGAGCATGCTTCAAGCTCTGTGGGACTACGTCGCGCCGGTCGTGGCGATTGCAATTGCGCTTGGCGTGCTTGGAAGCATCCTGAACGTGGGCGGAATCCGGGCTTGGATTGGTCGGAAGTAAATAGACAGCTTCACAGGGACTGCAACGCCCGCCTAGCGCGGGCTTTTTAACGCCTGGAGAAACCATGCAGCTTTCCCCTCATCTTCATCCTCGATGAGTTTGTTCGGTCGAGCACGGCGGCCGCACCCGGCATCGCCAACAGACCGGGCCCCGTTCATTTGGCAAACCTGAGAATCCTAGCCGCGCATCTTCAAGGTGTGCGCACGTTGCTTGGGAATCCCACATCCATCACAAGCGCATATCGGTCGCCTGCGCTCAATTAGGCTGTGGTCGGCAGCGCCACCTCCGATTATGCAAACGGCTTGGCCGCAGACTTTACATGTCTATGGTTTGGCTCAGTGATCCAAGTGTGCGAGGCGATCGCGGCGAGCCGCATTGGTTTCGATCAGCTCATCTTCGAGCAAAAGCCGGGCGGGATTGAGTGGGTACACCTGGAGTTCGGTCCTCGGATGCGCCGTGATGTTCTCTCTTGGTCTCCGAGCGCCCGCTACGTCAGCGGCATCAAGAAGCTGGGGTAGCGATGGATTGGCAAACAGGTGTCTATGGCGCTCTCGTGGCGCCTCTGGTCGGTCTGCTCGGGAAGTACTTGGTGCCGCTGTTAATGCGCACGCGCGAGAACAGCGTTGCCAACGCGACGGCATCGAGCGGCATCTTGGCCACGATCTCAGCAGAGCGCGACCAGTGAAAGAAGAAGGCGGAGTCACTCGACGCTGCACTAAAAGAAATGCGGATGGAGTGGGCCACGATGAAAAGCGATTTCGGACGCTTGAAATATCAATTGAAAGAGGCGCGCGAAACGATCGCGGCCTCACAGGTAAGCCTTTACCAATTGAGGATAACGATGATGAGTAAATTGATCGCGCATCTTTGCCGATGCGATATGCACAAGGCGGATCGACTGCAACTCATGCTTAAGGTCTGGATGGCCTATCTGGGTCTGATATTCATTGGGGGGGTGGTGCTCGGTGCGCCTCTGTACGTTTGGTTCGACCGGCAGCAGATCGACATCCGCCAGCAGTTTCAGAACGAAAACCAGCGCATGCAGGACATCAATCGTCAACTGCTATTGATCATTGAGCAGCGCTTGCCAGCGATTGCCGAGAAGCCGGGCAATGCAGCGGAGACAGCCCAGGCCGCTGCTGACACTGCGATCGATGCGGTCAGCCGCGTCGGGGGTGCTGCGAAGACAGCGAGAGGTGCGGCCACTACCGCAAAGGCTGCCGCCAGTACCGCGAAATCCGCAGCGTCCACCGCGAAGTCAGCAGCACAGGACTTGAGTGATGCTCTCGCACCTGCGCCGCCGCCCAAGCCGAAGGACGCGCCAGACTGGTTGGGTGGCCCTTGAGAGCGCTTATGGCTGGTTGGAAAGGATACGTACTTGCGGTCTGCATCGGAGCTGGGGCCGCATGGTGGATCCAGGCACTCCGCTGGAATGCTGATGTCGCAATTTTGAAGGCTGGCTTTGCGGCAGAGATCGAGGCGCACGCGAAGGCGGCGCTGGATGCGGTGCAGTCGGCCCGCGATGAAGAAAGGAGACGATCAGATGAAGTTGAAAGAGGCGCTCATGCTGCGCGCGAAGCGGCGCGTCTTGCTCGCATTGATGCTGCCGGCCGTGCTGCTTCTGAGCAGCGGCTGCGCCAGCGGATCGATACGCTACTTGCCAACGCAATCCGCAGGGATCCCGCCCTTGCCGACGGAAGCTCGCCAGGACGAGTTGGAATCGATCTGCTCGCCGGCGTGCTCGGCCGGTCTATCGAGAGATCTGGACAGTTGGCTGCTATCGCCGACAGATCCCGAATCGCCGGGCTGACCTGCGAGCGGCTGTATGACGCGATCCGGGCGGGTCAATGACCCGGAAATAACTTCGACCCGATTTAAACAAAGGGAGGCGCCCATCGAACGTGCGCTAACACGTCCGATAGGCACCAACTAGCAGTCCTAGCCTGCAAGCCAGCCGAGGCCTCCCACTCACGCGTGAGCGCGCCAAGGTTAACAGAAATGGTTTGCAATGAATTTCGCCCCAATAGTTCCCTGGATCGGTGGCAAGCGCCGCTTGGCTGACCGCATCCTCCCGTACTTTCCTGCGCACAAATGCTACGTCGAACCCTTCGCAGGCGGTGCGGCGCTTTTCTTTCTGCGTCCTGTTCCCGCCGAGGTGGAGGTACTCAACGACGTGAACGGCGAACTGGTCAACCTCTACCGTGTCGTGCAGCATCACCTGGAGGAGTTTGTACGCCAGTTCAAATGGGCTTTGACCAGCCGCCAGGTCTTCAAGTGGTTGCAGTCCAGCCGCCCGGAAACAATGACCGACATCCAACGGGCTGCTCGCTTCTACTATCTTCAGCACAACGCCTTCGGCGGTCTTGTGGACGGCCAGTCATTCGGAACCGCTACCACTACAGGCCCTGGACTAAATCTCCTGCGCCTCTAGGAGACGCTCTCTGCGGCGCACCTGCGGCTGTCAAGCGCGTTCATCGAGCACGAAAGCTGGGAACAGTGCGTAGAGCGCTACGACCGCGAACACACCTTTTTCTTCATGGACCCGCCATATTGGGAGACTGAGGGATATGGCGTGCCATTTGGGCTCGCAGATTACGAGCGTATGGCCTCCATGCTCACCAGGTTGAAGGGCCGCGCGATCGTGACGCTGAATGATCATCCCGATATTCGTCGAATCTTCAGCGCGTTCCACATTGAAAGGACGGACATACGTTACACGGTGGGCGGCGGGGCAGGGGTGGAGCGGGGTGAAGTGATTATCTTCAGCTGGGATCTAACCGCACAGCCAACTGGACTCTTCTAATCTGCAAAGCGTGTAGATGCGGCGCATTAGGTTGCTTGCTGTAAAGGCGTCCACTTCGCGGGCCGCGATATCAAAGCGCGGGCCGGGCCCGGATTGCCTGCAACCGCAATCCGCTGTCTGGCGTCTTCCTAAGAATGATTGGTCCCACGAAGCGCTCACTTTTCTCATCCCAGGTTCGAAAGATCAACACGTCGCCGTACTTGCGAATTAACAGCTCATTCGATGAGCCTTCAGCCAACAAAAATGTGTGCCGGGTGCCAGCCGAAAAACTACCAAAGAAATTCGCGATGGCGGACGTGGCAGTGACAAACACGCACGTGATGAGGACTTGGCCAAGTGTTGTCCGGATAAAAATCCTCGTACGTTCGACGATCTCGTTTAGATGCGCATCGTTCGTCACGGCATTTGGACGCGAGTTCAGCAGCACCCATGCGTAGCTGACAATCATCATCAGCATAGCGAGCAGAACTGAAAGCACGCCATTTTTTGCGTCGCTAAATATCCAGCCGCCCATGAACATCCCTAAAAGTAGGGCGCCATGAGTCCATGCAAACTCCTTGCCCGTCTTCCTACGGAGCATGTGCAGACTGGCCATCTGAATCATTGCGAATAAAACGGTCGCCAACAGCGCGAAATAGAAGGTCGCATATGCGACGGATGTAAGACTCAGCTCAACCAGCGATTGGGAAACACCAAAGCTCTCGAGATATCCAGCTTCAAAACTGCGGACTGCGATCGCGCCTTGTATGGGAAGGCTTAGAAGAAGCGCAATCTTTACCTTCTCTCGCACAGAATCCTTTTCTGGTGCACTGCTATTGACCTCGGTCATTGGATTTTCCGGTAGTTCATGCTGGGTGCCTGGTCTATTGCTGCGCCGCAGCGTTTTAGGCAGATCCGCTCTGGGTATTGCTTCATGTCTGGCTGATGCGACTAGTCCGAAATTTCGACGAACGAATCTGGCATCTGATATCGCGAACTATTAACTTCAGTGCGCACCTTGTGCCAAGCAAAAGCGCCTGAAGGAAGGGCGGCGGCAATGATCTCATGTGCTTGCTTGGTAGTCGTCGCTGGATCTGCCCAAGCCCGGGCCAGCGCTGGCGTCAGCACGACGGGGCGGCGGTCGTGAATGTCGACCATCCCGCCGGCGGAGTCGTCGGTGACGATCGCCATGCCGTGCTCTGCGTCGGTTTCGGCACCGGGGCGCCACGCGCAGATCGCAGCCATCATGATGGGCTCGTCGCCCTCGGAGTGTATGAACCAAGGCTGCGTGCTGCCTTTCTCGCCAGTCCACTCGTACCAGCCATCGGCAGGTACCAGCATGCGGCCGTGTTCAAACGGGCCACGCCAGAATGATTTCTTGGGATCGAGGATTGTGTCCAGGCGGGCATTGCTCACGGGGGCACGCTTGAACCACACCGGTTTGTAGCCCCAGAAAAGGCGGGTCGCCTCTGGGTCGCCGGCCAGGCAGTGGAAGGCCAGGGGCTTCGTGCCAGGCGGCACGTTATAGCGCGGACCTAGAGCGTCGGGCAGGCTGTATGAGTTCCACGCGACCGTCTCCAGATAGTCTGCGACGGCGCGGGATTGGGCGATGCGTCCACACATGGCGTTCTCCAATGTGTGGAGTATAGGCGTCACGATCCCACCTGCTCGGCCCAGTGCGCCAGCCAAAAGTAATGGCTGTGCTTTCCCCTCCTGGCAATCTGCCGTTTGTAGATGATGCGCACCCGACCTGCGTGGCCTGCATCGATCTCGGCTGCATACTCGCGATTTTCGGCTAGTTCCGCGAATGGAAGATCCTTTGATGCGCGGGACACGTACTCGCCTGGGACTCGACTTAGGATTCGGTTCTCTGACATGACAGCCTCACTGTATGGATATACAGTATATGCTGTGCCCGATTCGTGTCCAAAGTATGGGGTTTTACGTTGAAAAGGTACAGTTCAACGCATGTGCATAGCTTAGCCGGAGCTGCAAGTAATTGAAGTTAAAAGGAATTTAGTGTTTTCGTTTCAAGGCATCTTCGAATCATAAACCGCAGGTCTGACCGCCTACAAACTTTGTTAGGATGCTTTTATGAAGCTTTCTACCGGGCGTTCGTTGGTTACGTAAAGACCGTCGCTTCGGGGAGCCTAATCTGTCCGCCATCCCGGCATTGCTGGACTCTCGGAGTCGGTGCAGTGAGTCGCGCTACTTTCGGCTGGTGTCAAGTGGTCGGATGTGACATGAACAACCTTAACTGCGGTCGTGTCGGACGTCGACAAGTGGCTCAATTTCGCTGAGAGCGAAAAAAGTTTGCCAAGAATGATTTGGTCGGGTACCATTCATGCATCGGTTAATGGAGATTCACTCGCAAGTAGTAGGGGCCTGTGCCCCGTGGAGATTTCGGTCTCTATCCATTCCCACTCCGGCGGTCGTCCTCGCGGACGCCCCCACACTGGGAAAGCCGTTTTCGGCGAGAGCCGAAAACGGGTGATTAAGTAGGGGAAATAACGCAATTCGCTCCATATCTGACAGTCCTAAAGCATGCGAGAGGCCTAATTTTGGGTCGCTTTATGGATTATAAAAAATGCCAGATGATTCAGCCGTTGGATTGCGTTCGCCGCGTGCGAAAAAGAAGTTTCGTTTAAAACGTATCTTCAGTCTTGTTTTCAAGGTAGTAAAGTACTTGGTGATTCTTTTCGCAAGATTTGAAAAGCTTTCACAATGGTACGATTATGCCAAGGTTTGGATTCAAGACTTCTTTTCGTAGGCGGCTAACCCCGCTTTTTTTAATAATTTGGAGTTCGCTATGCTTAACGAGGCCTTACGTTTGGTCCGTGCCTACCACGATCTTTCTCAGACGCAACTTTGTTCTGAGTTAGGTGTATCGAATTCTTATCTCTCTGAAATCGAATCTGGGAAGAAGACGCCTTCGCTCGATCTGCTTGCCAAGTACAGTCATAAATTCAACGTCCCTGTGTCGTCCCTTTTGTTTTTTTCCGAGTCGTTAGATGAGAACAAGGTGACGGACAAGATGCGAGTAGGTGTGGCTCGTCAGATCGTGTCAATCATGAAATGGGTTGAGTCTAAGCAAGTCGGTAATCGATAGGCTAACTTAGCAATCATGATGCTAATTAGTTATCCTCTCGATCAATCTGCTTTATATAAGGTTGGGTCAAAAAAGCGGCTTGCGTTGATTTTAAATGTTCCGCTGGCGCAATTGCTTGATTTGGCGAAATCATCCGCTAACTATAAAGTGTTCTTGCGGAAAGAAGAGATTTGCCCATTTACAGGAAAGAAAACGAAAGAGCGTTGGGTGCAAGAACCCAAGTCGCGTCTTCGATATGTTCATGATCGAATTCGCAAGCTTTTATCGAAGATTACCGCTCCGGCCTATTGCCACTCGGCGATCAAGGGTCGCTCTTATGTTACCAACGCCGCGCATCACTTGACTGGTCGAAGTGTCGGAGAATTCGAGCGTGTTGGAACATTCGATATCCGACGATACTATCCATCGACTTCTCGATCGTCGATTCGAAATTTCTTCGCGGGACGCCTCCTCTGCGCCCCGGACGTTGCTGATTTGCTAACGAATCTTTGCTGTTATCGCGGCACTGATTCGTCCTTGGCTGGCACAGGGTTGCCGACTGGTAGCCCCTTAAGTCCGATATTGTCGTTGTACGCTAACAAGCCGATGTTTGACACGCTTGATGAACTTGCTACTCGTCACGAACTAGTCTTTACCTGCTACGTTGACGATCTGACGTTTTCTGGAGCTGTTCTACCGGTTGGGCTGCGAAATACTGTCGCCAGAGTCTTGCATTCGTTTGGGCATCAGATTGCGTCGGACAAGACGCGTTTGTTCACGCGTGAACAAGCGATGCATGTTACGGGGACCGTCATCAAGAATAAGGAAGTGATGGTGCCGCACGCGAGGTTTAAGAAGGCTAGATCGATCGCTACAGCTATGGGTTTGCTTTCTGATAACGATAGTCTCGGTCGTCTAAATTTGCAGCGGAAGTTGTCGGGGCTGTTAGGTGAGGCTGCGTATGTTGATCGCAGATATGCACAGTGGGCCGAGAGGTCTTACGCCGATTTGAAGGCTGTGGAAAGCGAAGTTCGGTTGCTGTCTGCTCCGGCTTGACGCAGGTAGTCGTCGCCCAAGCGTAAGGCACGCCATCGTCGCTTCGACATTAATGCATGGCCACTTCTGAGAGCCTTTTATTAGAGATTTCCGTACAAGAATCGTGTGTCGGACGCCTGTGATTTTGGTCGGCCTGATTAGACCGTATCGCGTCGATTCGGACTGGCGAGTGTGCGGGACTTTTGGGGGACTTAATTGAAATCTGGTCAGCATCGTTGGGCAAGGTTGCATCGAGCGCCGATTGCTAAGTTATTGAAAATTAAAAGAATTAAATCTTTTGCCCTGCATGGGGTGCAAGGGGTCGTGAGTTCGAATCCCACCGTCCCGACCAAATTCGAAGGGCCAACATCATTGATGTTGGCCCTTTGTCATTGCGGCCCTCATGCCAGCCGATCGTCACGCCGCTGCAAATCGCCTTCGGCTTACTGCTTGTCGCGTTCAGGCGGCGAGTTGAGCTCACTACCCGGATCTTCGTTGCCGGTGTTCTCGGGATGCACGGCGGTCTTCTCGGTGCCATGGCCTGTATCGGCCGGTTCGCCTTCCGGGTTGCGAACGTCCGGAATGCCTTTGGCAGGAGATTTTTTTTCGGGCGGCTGATTGGCGGGCTGGGACTTGTCGGTAACCATGGTCGCTCCTTGATGTGATCGTCATTGATCTGCCTTTGCCCCGCGCAACTCACATGCCGAACATCCCCCTCGCGACTTGCTACGCGCGGTCGATACGCTCGCTAAAGGGTCGCGCGCGTTCTCAAGGCGGAGATCAATCGCGCCACTTCATACGGTTTGGTCACATGCGCCTGATATCCCGCAGCCAGCGCCGCCACACGATCCTGCTCGCGGGCCAATGCGGTCACGGCCACACTATGCAGCGTGGCGGAATCGAGTTTGAGCTCCGCGCGCACGGTGCGCATCATTTGATAGCCATCCATCTCGGGCATGCCGATGTCCGATACCACCGCGTCGAAGGTGTGTTCCGCCGATCGCAACGCGGCAAGCGCCGCGGCCGCCGAGCTGACGGCGTGAACGCGGGCACCCTGATCTTCGAGGATGCGGCGCAGGTGTTCCAGGATGTCTTCCTGATCGTCCACCGCGAGCACACGCAGGCCGGCCAAGGCGTTCTCGGGATGGGGCTCGATGGCCGAAGCATCGCGTGGCGGCCGGATATCGGCCGCCTCTGCGGGATCGGGATAGTAATGCGGCAAGGTAACGATGAAAGTGGCGCCACGACCCTTGCCGTCGCTGTGCGCGACGACGTCGCCGGCATGCATCGCCACCAGGCGGTCGACGATGGCCAAGCCGAGGCCCACGCCACTGTTGTGCCGGGACTGTGACGCATCGCCTTGCCGAAACCGATCGAAGATGTGCGGCAGGAAGGTTGGATCGATGCCTTCGCCATCGTCTTCCACAGCAACGCTGAAAACAGCATCGTCGCTTTGGTCGATACGGATGCGTACCTGGCCTCCAGTGGCGGAAAATTTGACCGCGTTCGACAGCAGATTGGCAAAGATCTGGCGCAGCCGATCGGCATCGCCCCGCACCCAGATCGGCGTATTGGGTGGCGACCATTCGAAGCTGACACCGCGTGCGGACGCCAGCGCTGCGATGCGATCGAGCGCCTGCTGCACGATATGGTTCATCTCGAGCGTGGATACGGCCAGTTCGACTTCGCCCAATTGGAGCCCACTGGCGTCGAGCATGTCTGAAATCAACGCCGTCTGCGCCTCGGCGCTGCGAATGATGGCCTCGAGGCCCCGCTGCAGCAGGGCATTGTCGGGATCGCTTTTGCTCTTGAGCAGCTTGCTCCAGCCAAGCACCACCGACAGCGGCGTGCGCAGTTCGTGCGACAGCGTGCCGAGGAACTCGTCCTTGAATCGCGCAGACGTCTCCGCCATCGTCCGGGCCGCGCGCTCGTCGGCCAGCAGGGCATCGCGTCGTGCTTCGAATTCGTAGTGCTCAGTGATATCGGTTGCGCTGCCGCTGAGCCCGAGATAGGCGCCATCCGCACGAAAACGCGCAGCCCCGCGCGACTCGACCCAACGCCATTCGCCATCGAATCGCCGCATCCGGGCCGCAACGGAAAACGACTGCGCTTGGCGCCACGCTTCCTGCACGGCCTCTTGGTAGGCTTGTGCGTCTTCAGGGTGGAGCAGTGTTTGCCAGCCGGCGTTCTGAACATCCTCGCCATCCCGCCCGAAGTAGCGGAAAAAGGCTTCGTTAACGTGCAAGGTCATCGCCGGCGTCTGCAGCCAAAGCGGGGAGGGCGATCCGTCGGCCAAGCCGCGAAACAATTCGGCTTGCTCGGTGTTGCCCGATGTTGGCGACCCATCGGGGTTGGGTGCAGTTACGGGAGGAGCATCGAATGGATCAAGGGTCACGCGGACACCTGTGCGGAAATGGGCCAGGGAACGGCCATGAGCCGCAAAAGAAGCAAATGGGAGGATTGTAATGATACGGGCGGCGTCGGATACCGAAGCCATATAGGGAATCTAGATGTGACCGTGTTTTGCCTGGACGGTATCCAGGAAACCTTCCGCAAATTCGACTGCGCTGATAGGTGGACTGTACAGGTACCCCTGCACCTCACTGCACTGCAAGGCGCGCAACATGCGGGCCTGCTCGCGCGTTTCGACACCCTCGGCGACCACCCGCATCCCAAAGTTATTACCCAAATACACAATTGCCTGAACGACCGCAGCGTCTTCGCGATTGGACACCACGTCCGAGACGAAGGTGCGATCGATCTTCAGACGTGAAATCGGTAACGATTTGAGCAGATTGAGGGCAGCGTATCCGGTGCCGTAATCGTCGAAGGCGAGTGACACACCCGCATCGACGAGGCGCCGCCACATGGCATTCAGTCCGTCGTTTTGAGCAAGCACGGTGTTTTCGGTGATTTCGAGTTCGAGGGCGCATGCCGGAACTTCCGCCGCGGCAAGCGCCGCGAGCACCTGGCGTTCGAGATCGTCGCCGAGAACTTGGGCTGCAAAAAGATTGACCGCGATCCGGAAGTCGGGAGGCAAGTGCGCACGCCACGCCTGGACTTGACGGCAGGCGTCCTGCAGCACCCACTCGCCAACCGGCCCGACGAGCGAAGACGACTCAAGCACCGCCAGAAACGCCGCTGGCGTGAGTAAACCGCGCTCAGGGTGCCGCCAGCGCAGCAAGGCTTCGGCGCCAATGAGCCGCTCCTCCGCCATATCGAACTGTGGCTGATAGAAAAGCTCGAATTCATTGTTGCGCCAGGCGGCATGCAACTGATCTTCGAGATCGCGTCGGGCGACCAGCGCGGCGCGCAACGGATCGGTAAAGCACTCGACGCGCCCCGGGCCGCGGCCTTTGGCTTTGTACAGCGCCAAATCTGCGTTGGCGAGCAGGGTGGGGCCATCGGCGCCGTGGCTCGGGTGGATCGCGATCCCCACGCTGGCACCGACGCGCACTTGCGCATGTTCGGTCGACACCGGCGCCATCAATTGACGAATGGCCTTGTTGCCCAGGGTACGCAAGGCGTCGCCATCGATCTCATCGACCACGATGACGGCAAACTCATCGCCGCCTAAGCGCGCCACCACCGGCACGTCGGGAAACGCGGCCAACAGCCGCGCTGAGATTTCGATCAGGACGTCGTCGCCGGCGTGATGTCCGTGAGCGTCGTTGACGTCCTTGAACGCATCCAGGTCGAGGAGCAGCAGGCCGAATGCGCGTTCGGCGGCCACGTACTCGTCCATGATGACGCGAAACGTCTGGCGATTGGGCAAACCGGTGAGCGGATCGAAGTGCGCCAGATTGAACAGGTGTTCATCGTTGCGTTTGCGGGTGGACACATCGCGCACCATGAAGGCGAAGGCGCGGCGCGTATCTTCTTCCCACGTCGAGAGCAACAATTCGGCGGGGAAGGCGCCGCCATCGGCGCGCATGCCTTCCGTTTCGATGGGCTCGCGCGACGGCACGTTTTCTTCGTCGAAATAGGCCGAGTTGATCGCCGGCTGATGGTTGTCGCGCACAACGTCGGGCAGCAGCACTCCGATATGCTTGCCGGCGAGCTCATTGGACTTGTAGCCGAAAATCTGGCCCGCCGCCGCGTTGGCATAGGTGATGTGGCCATGATCGTTCGTACAGACGATGCCATCGGAAGCGGTCGCTGCCACATGCTGAAACCGCGCCAACGCCTGCCGGCGCGCGCTGCCCACACGATGCGCAACGAACCGCTCGGCCACGATTTCAGCAAAAGATGCGATCAGTTCCGCTTGCGCCGCTTCGGCCAACGCGCTGGGTTTTTCACCCACCACATAGAGCACGCCCAAGAAGGTACGGCAATCGTCGAAAATCGGAACACCGCTGAAGAATGCGTGGTGACCGCCGTGGCGTGCGGGCAGGTCGAGGTTGACCGGTTTAAGCGATGTCTCGACGTCAATCACGGCACGTGCAACCCGTTCGTCGTGACTGCCGCGATTGGTCTGGCAACTTACGGCGTGAAATCCCTTAGGCGCAATCGCTGCGAAGGGCACCCGCAGCGCCTTGGCGATGACTCGGGCGAGCCGATCCAGACCCGGTGGTATACCGTAAGTCACCGCGATTGGCTTGCACACCGCAGCTGGCCAGATCTGGAGCGATTGCATGATCGACGGCATTTAACACCTTGCTCGCAAAATACAAAAAGGCGAGATTTTCATCTACGCGACGGTCGAATGAGCAATTTTGATTCCCGGTTGGGACATCTATGGATATTACAGAAAAGAATTACGGCAAGGCAGTGGTTGTTCTTTAATGGGCGATATTTATTTTTGGCGCGCGCGGCTTAGGGCAGGGCGCGCGGAGCGAAGAGGAAGGGCAGGAAATAATGGACGAGCATCGAACTGTTAAAACGCAATGGTCGCGTTTTCGTGATTTTATTGAAGGGTTTTCCAAACTTGCCGATTTTAATAATTCGGAATCCGAACTATTAAATAATGGCGGCGCACTTCTGAGGCAACTCGTCGCGCACGACGATTGGCTCGACCCGGCATTCGCTGCGCCCCATCCCGATCACTACACCCAGTATTTGTTGTATGCCGACCCGACGGGGCGATTCAGCGTGGTGAGTTTTGTATGGGGACCCGGCCAGGGTACGCCGATCCACGACCATACCGTGTGGGGCTTGATCGGCATGCTGCGTGGCGCCGAGCGGGCACAGTCCTTTACGCTTGATAAAGGCACACCGCAGCCCCACGGCACAAAAAAGACGTTGCATCCCGGCGATGTGGAGGCGGTGTCACCATCGATTGGCGACGTGCATCAAGTGGCGAACGCGTTCGACGATCGCGTATCGGTCAGCATTCATGTGTACGGCGCCAATATCGGCGCGATTCGGCGAGCGGTGTATATGCCGGATGGCACGGTCAAACCGTTCATATCCGGATATGCGAATGCGGTCTTGCCGAATCTATGGCGCGTGCTGCCCGGCGATGTTCCGGATCGCAGCGTGCAGGACGTGCGCGCGGCGCTATTGGCGCGGCGCGAGGTCGCGTTGCTCGATGTGCGCGAGGAAGCGCCCTTTGCCGAAGCGCACCCCTTGTTCGCCGCCAATATGCCCTACAGCGCAATCGAGACGCAGGCAGCACAACGCCTGCCGCGCAAAGATGTGCCGATCGTGGTGTATGACGATGGCGAAGGCCTGGCGCGCAGGGCCGCGCACCAGCTGCGCGCGCTGGGTTACGTGGACGTTTGCTTATTGGCCGGCGGTCTGGCCGGTTGGCGCCGCGCGGGCGGTGAATTGTTTCGCGACGTCAATGTGCCGAGCAAGTCGTTCGGCGAGTTGGTCGAATCGCAGCGGCATACGCCGTCACTGTCGGCCGAAGCCGTGCAGGCGTTGATCGACGCCCGCGCCGACGTGGTGATTCTGGATGCCCGTCGCTTCGATGAATACAACACGATGAGCATCCCGGGCGGAATCAGCGTGCCGGGCGCGGAGCTCGCCTTGCGCATCAAGGACCTCGCGCCCGATCCCAGCACCCAGGTGATCGTGAATTGCGCCGGGCGTACACGCAGCATCATCGGCACGCAATCGCTGGTGAACGTGGGCATTCCGAATCCGGTGGCGGCGCTGCGCAACGGCACCATTGGCTGGACGCTGGCGGGTCAGACGCTCGAGCGTGGCCAGTCGCGTCGGCATGACCACGGTGTGGCGCAAGCCTGGCATGCCGATGCGCAGACGCGCGCCCGTCGCCTCGCCGACCGCGCAGGCGTGTCGCGCGTATCGCTGGCGCATGCCTTCCAACAATCCGCCGATCGCACTTGCTATTGGTTGGATGTGCGTACGCCTGAGGAGTATGCACGCCGGCACCTGGCAGGCTTTGCGAATGCGCCGGGCGGTCAACTGGTGCAGGAAACCGACCATGTGGTGGCCGTGCGCGGCGCGCGTATTGTTTTGGTGGATGACGACGGGGTACGCGCCAACATGACGGCGTCGTGGCTGGCGCAGATGGGATGGGACGTCCATGTCGTGGATGATGCGCCGCCTGTAGACGAGTGGCCAGTTGCCGAGGTGGCGCCCGCACCCCCGCGTGCGGAGCACGTGCCGCAGGATCGCTGGGTCGATGGCACTACGCTTGCCGCTTGGTTGGAGGATCCGGCCGTGACCTCGGCACTGCGGATCATCGACATGGGTAGCAGTGCGGAATATCGCAAACACCATGTACCGGGTGCGTCGCACGTGCGTCGTGCGGATGCGCCGGCGCTGGCGCGCCTGTTGGCGTGCGCGCCGCACGCGACGCGCGTCGTGCTTACCTCTTCGGACGGCGCCCTGGCGGCGTTTGGTTGGTCGGATGTCGTCGAGGCGCTGCGCGCTTGGGGCGTGGGCGCCGCGGTTTACGTGCTGCGCAACGGATCACGGGGATGGACGCAAGCCGGTGAAAGCCTGACGGCTGAGGCACCCGACTGGGTGGTCGAGCCCACTGATCGTTATCGTCGTCCTTATGAAGGCACCGACAATCCCGTGGCGGCGATGCAAGGTTATCTCGATTGGGAATACGGCCTGGTCGATCAACTGGCACGGGACGGCACCCACGGCTTCAAGGTTCTGGCGGCAGAATGACAATGGGCCGACTTGCAAAAGCAAGCCGGCCCATTGTTCGAAACACCCCTCAATGATGGCGGGGCGTCTGACTGGGGAGCGTCAGATTCGTCCCATCAGCAGCAAGACGATGACGATGATGAGGACCAAACCCAACCCGCCCGTGGGACCGTAGCCCCAATTGCGGCTATGGTTCCAGTTGGGCAGTGCGCCGACCAGCAACAGAATCAAAACGATCAGTAGTACGGTGCCTAGCATGTGATTACTCCTCTTTCCGGCTTTGCTGCCCCATGCAGCGTTCTACGTGCCGCGCCCGGTGAAGGCGTTTGTACAAAGCAAGGCAAGTAGTGTGCCCACGTGGTTCGCACGGTTGAGCAACGGGCCGGAGGACCGCGGCGGTGCGTGATCTAGCCGGACGATAGGGGAGCTTCTGGTGCTTGCTTACGTTTACTTATCATTGCGCTGTCGCTTTCTCGTATCCAAGATGGTTCGGAAGGGGTATTATGGCGTGCGTCTGCATTGAATTCGGTCTCATTCGACCCGAAGCTGACGTGTTCTTAATTTAGGAAAGACAGCATGGAAACCGGTATTGTTAAGTGGTTCAACTCGGAAAAGGGCTTTGGTTTCATTACCCCCGACGCCGGTGGCAAAGACCTTTTCGCCCACTTCTCTGAAATTCAGGGCAATGGCTTCAAGACGCTTGAAGAAAACCAAAAAGTAAGCTACGTGTCCGGCCAAGGCCAAAAGGGCCCGCAAGCCACGAAGATTCAGGTCCTGTAAAGCCTGCAGAATTCAAAAAGCCCCGCATGCGGGGCTTTTTTTTCGTCTATCGTTTGTCTATCCGGGGGCGCATGGGGCGTGGCGTCCTCTCACTTCTAGGAGAAGGCCTGTGCAATATCGCTATGTTGGCGCCAGTGGGTTGAAGGTTTCGCCGTTGACGTTGGGCACGATGATGTTCGGCGATGCGACCGATGAAGCCACCTCGCAGAATATCATTGCTTCGGCGCGCGCACTGGGCGTCAATTCGATCGATACGGCGGACGTGTATAACGGCGGCGAATCGGAGCGCGTGGTGGGCCGGGCGTTGAAGCAGGATCGCGATTGGTGGGTGCTTGCGACCAAGCTGGCCAACCCCACAGGTGAGGGCCCCAACGGCGTCGGTATCTCGCGCAAGTGGATCAATCAGGCGGTCGAGGCGAGCTTGAAGCGGCTCGATACGCCGCACCTGGATATTCTGTATTTGCACAAGGAAGTGCCGGGAGCGCCGTTGGGTGAAGCGGTGCGAGCCATTGCCGACCTGATCCGTCAGGGCAAGATCCGTTATTTCGGGCTTTCGAACTTTCGCGGGTGGCGGATTGCCGAAGTGTGCCGCCTGGCCGACGAAATGGGCATCGACCGCCCGGTGGCGAGCCAGCCTTTGTACAACGCCCTGACCCGCCAGGCCGAAAACGAGCAATTGCCGGCCGCCGCGCATTACGGCATCGGCGTGTTTCCTTACAGTCCGCTCGCCCGTGGCGTGTTGACGGGCAAGTACGTGCCCAACGCCGAGCCGCCGGAGGATTCCCGCGCCGCGCGCAAGGATAAGCGCCTGATGCAGACGGAGTTTCGTGCCGAATCGATCGAGATCGCGCAACGTATCAAAGCCCATGCTGAAACGCGTGGCATGACGGCTGCTGACTTCGCGCTCGCCTGGGTGCTGGGCAATCCCATCGTCACATCGGCGATCGTGGGACCGCGCACGCAGGAACATTGGGATGGCTATGCACGGGTGCTGGACTTCAACGTCACGGCGGAAGACGACGCGTTCGTCGATTCGCTGATCGCACCGGGCCATCCGTCCACGCCGGGGTATAACGACCCCGCTTATCCGATCGAAGGGCGCCCCGCGCGCAAGTAGCAGGAAAATATCGATGTCCGGTTGGCAAGACGTAAAACACCGTTTGGGCGCTGCGGTAGCAGTTGGCGCTCTGGGCCTGGCGTGCGCGCTGGTGAGCATGCCGGCAACGGCGGCGGAGCGCGAACCCGTGTCTGCGGCACGGGCCGCGCCGGCAGACGTCCGCAATGCCGACCCGGCGGTGAAGCCGCCGGTCAGTGAAGAGACGGGTCGCCGCAGCGATGCGACTTCGCCGCGTCGCGGCGATCCCGACGCACCCGCCGCCGAGGCGCCGGCTGAGGCGTCGACGCCGCCCGCCGAGGAGGCCGCGCCTGCCGAGACGCCGGCTGCGGCGCCGCCGGCCGCCGAAAGCCCGCTGGTGGAAAACGGGTTGCTCGACCAGGTATTCAACGCGATCGAACGCTGGTTTGCCAGCATGACGGAACAAGGCCGCGAGTCGCTGGCGGCGCTGAGCCAGATTCGCAGTGCCGGCGTGTGGCATCAGTCGTTTTCGTTCGACGGGCAATCGCGCGCCGATATGCTGCGCGATGTGGGGTCGTTTTTGTTGGTGGTGTTGGTTGCGGTGGTGTGCGAGGCCATTGGACGCTTTGGCTTGCGGCGGCCTCGCAAGCTGATCGCCGATCATGCCGCGCGCGTCGGGCACAGCCGTCTGGCGCTGTTGCGGCGGGTGCCTTACGCCCTGGGCGATGCGCTGCTGGACGTGCTGCCGATGCTGGCGTTGCTGGCCGCCAGCGGTCTGATGACCGCGTCGCTGTTCGGCGCCGGGACGTTGGGCCAACGTGTCGTGCTGCTGCTCGTGAATGCCTTCGTGACGGTACGCATCGCGGTGGCCGTGTCGCGCCTGTTGATCTCCCCGCGAGGACAGGGCTTGCGCCTCTTGCACATGACCGATGCCCGAGCGCGGTATTTGTTCCGCTGGGCGTACGCCATTTTCTTCATTTCGGCCTATGGCATGGCCGTGGCCGAGATTCTGGTCGCGGTAGGCGTGGATCCGATCTTCCGCACATTACTTTTGAAGACGGCTTCGTTGATCGTACACATCATGTTGATCGTGATGATCGTTCAGACGCGTCACCGTGTGAAGGCGTTGATACGGGGCACTCAGGCGGGTATCGCGCCCGTTCGATTCGCCGGCTTGCGTGCGTTTGCCGCCGATGCCTGGACGGTGGCTGCGATCATCTTCGTCGCGGCGATCTGGCTGGTATGGGCGCTGGGAGTGAACAATGGGTTTCAGCGGGTGTTGCACTTTTTCGCCGTCTCGGCCGCGGTGCTGATCGGGGCGCATATCGTGACGATCATCGTCACGGGCGCCATCGAGAATGCCTTTCAGCGCACGGCACCGGTCGCAGACGCCGAAGGTGCCGCCGTACCGCTTTCCGGCGCGGCGTTGCGTTACCGGCGCTGGCTACGCGGCGTGGTGCATGCCACGATTGCCGTGCTCACCGTGTTGATTCTGCTGCAGTCGTGGGGCCTGGACGTGTGGCAGAACTTCGCGACCGGCACGATCGGACGCCGTCTGGCGTCGGCGATGCTCACGATCGCGATTGCGGCGATTCTTGCCGTGGTGACGTGGGAGGCGATGGGGTGGGGCCTGCGTCGCCGCATCGAACGGTGGACCGACGCCGGCGACATGATGCGTGTGGCGCGCCTGCGCACCCTGATTCCGATGATGCGCACGATCGTCTTCATCGTGATCGGCGTGATCGTTTTGTTGACCGCGTTGAGCCAGCTTGGCGTGAATACCGCGCCGCTCCTGGCGGGCGCCAGCATCATCGGCGTGGCACTGGGTTTCGGTTCGCAAAAGCTCGTGCAGGATTTCATCACCGGCATCTTCCTGTTGATGGAAAATGCGATGCAGGTGGGCGACTCGGTAACCGTCGCGGGCGTGTCCGGTACGGTGGAGCATCTCTCCATTCGCACCGTGCGTTTGCGTGCAGGTGACGGCTCGCTGCACGTGGTGCCGTTCAGTTCGGTAACGACGGTAAACAACACCAATCGCGGGATCGGCAATGCCGCCGTGCGGGTGAGTGTGGGGGCCGATGCCGATATCGCACAGGTTATCGATACCCTCAAGGCCATCGGCGCACAGATGCGGGAAGAGGACGCCTACAGCAGCTTGATCCTGGCCGATATCGATATCTGGGGCGTGGACCAGATCGACGGCGCGTCGGCCACGATCGCCGGCCAGATCCGCACGGTCGATCGCGGACGCTGGCCGGTACAACGTGAGTTCAATCGGCGGGTATGGCTGCGCTTTCGCGAACTGGGGATTCCGTTGGCGAATCCGCGTGAGACGTGGGTGCGCGATGCGATGCCGGCTGAGGGGGCGATTCAACCTGAGCCGACGGGTGGTTCTGCGTCGACGACGGCGCCCGACGGTTCAGCGGACGGGCCAACCCCAAGTGGTCGCGCAGGGTAGTGCCCGTGTAGTCGGTGCGGACCAGTCCGCGCCGGCGCAATTCGGGCAACACGTGTTCGATAAAGTCGGTCAGCCCGCCAGGCAACCAGGGCGACATGATGTTGAAGCCGTCGGCCGCCTCGTTTTCGAACCAGTGCTGCAATTGATCTGCGATGCTTGCCGGAGTGCCGACCACTTGCTGGTGGCCGCGTGCGCCGGCAATACGCAAATACAACTGGCGAATGGTGAGGCCGTCGCGTCGCGCCAGATCCAGCAGCAGCCGCTGCCTGCTCTTGCCGCCGTTGGTCTCGGGTAGATCGGGGATCGGTCCGTCGACGGGGCAGGACGACAGATCGACGCCACCGATCATATTGCCCAAGAGTGCCAAACCTACGTCGGGATGGATCAGGGACTGCAAGGTCTCGAACTTCTCATCGGCTTCGGCCTGCGTGCGGCCGACGACCGGAAAGATGCCGGGCATGACTTTGACGTCGTCCGGCGCGCGACCCTGCTGCACGACTTGCGTCTTGATGGCACGATAAAACGTCTGTGCTTCTTCGAAGGTTTGATGCGCAACGAAGATAACCTCAGCCGTGCGTGCCGCCAACGCCTGGCCGGCCGCCGAGGCGCCGGCCTGCACCACCACGGGCCGACCTTGCGGCGAGCGGGCGACATTGAGCGGGCCCCGCACGGTGAAATGGTCGCCCGCGTGGTGCAAGGGGTTGAGTTTGTTCGGATCGAAGTGAATGCCTTCGACCTTGTCGGCAATCAGCGCGTCGTCCTGCCAACTGTCCCAGAGGCCCGTGACCACATCATGAAACTCTTCGGCTCGGGCATAGCGATCGGCATGGGCCACGTGGCTGGCCAAATTGAAATTCTGCGCCTCGCCTTCACCGTTGGAAGTCACGAGGTTCCAGCCCGAGCGTCCGCCGCTGATGAGATCGAGCGAGGCGAATTTACGGGCGATGTGATACGGCTCGTTGTACGTGGTGGAGGCAGTAGCGATCAGCCCGATCTTGCTTGTGACGGCGGCCAGCGCGGAAAGTAACGTGAGCGGCTCGAAGTGCGCCGCGCGCGCAGTGCGGTAGAGCGAGGTTTGGTGGGCGTTGCGAATACCGACGGAATCCGCGAGAAAGATGGCGTCGAACTTGGCCGCTTCGGCGATGCGCGCAAGTTCGACGTAGTGCTGGAAGTTCTGCCCGGCATCGGCTTGCGCATCCGGATGACGCCACGCGGCAATGTGATGGCCCGTTTGCATGAGAAACGCGCCGAGCTTGAGCTGACGAGCGGTGCCGGTCATGCGGCCTCCTGAGGGGTCGGTTGGGTGGAGTGCCTGGGAAGGGCAATGAAGTCGCTGAGCACATCGTCGCGCACACGAAGGAAGGCAGGGTCGCTGCGGTCGCGCGGGTGGGGCAGATCGACCGCGACGGTGCGTTGGATGCGGCCGGGATTGGGCGCCATGACGATCACCTCGTCACCCAGATAGACGGCTTCTTCAACGTCGTGCGTAACCAGAATCATGGTGATCCCCTCCTGCTGCCAGATGGTTTGCAGTTCGATCTGCAAGCGCGCGCGGGTGAGTGCGTCCAGTGCGCCGAACGGCTCGTCCAGCAAAAGCACCCGCGGCCGATTCACCAGCCCGCGAGCAATGGCGACGCGTTGCGCCATGCCGCCTGAAATCTGATGGGGGTAGGAGGCCTCGAAACCTTCAAGTCCGACGAGGGCGACATGCTGGGCGACGCGTTGAGCGCGTTCGCTAGTCGTCGCTTCGGCGTTGCGCAAGCCGATGCCGATGTTCTGCGCCACGGTGAGCCACGGAAACAACCGGTGATCCTGAAACACAATGCCGCGTTCGCTGCCGGTTTGGGTGATGCGCTTGTCGTCGAGGGTGATATCGCCTTCGTATTCGGGATCGAGCCCCAGGATCAGGCGCAACAGCGTCGATTTGCCGCAGCCGCTGGCCCCCACGATGCTGATGAAGCGGCCTGGCGCTGCATCCAGGTTGATGTCTTGCAGCACCTGCAACGCGCCGCCTGCCGCCTGCGTGTTGGGATAACGCTTGCCTACGTGGCGCAAACGCAAGGTGCTGTTGTGCGAGGTATGAGTCATGTCAATTCCTTGATCAAGCAAGACGCCCGCTCCAACGGGCGATGCGGGCCTCGATGAGACGCGCCGATGCATTCATGGCCCAACCGACAGTGCCGATCACCACCATGCCGAAGAGCACGAGATCCATCCGGAAATGCTCGCTGCCTTCGATCAACAGATTGCCGATCCCCAGACCGGAGACGAGCAAATACTCGGCGCCGATCGTGGCGAGCCACGAGTAGATCAGCGCCAGATAGATGCCGGTGAAAATGGCCGGCACGGCCGCGGGCAGCACCACTTCGGAAAAGGTTTGCCAGCGCGTGAAGCCGTACACGCGCGCGACTTCCAGCAGATGCGGAGGTGTGCGCGCAATGCCGTCGCAGGTGTTGACGACCACCGGCACCAACGCGGCCAGCGAGAGGAACACCACCTTCGCCACGTCGCCCAGTCCGAACCAGACCGAGATCAGCGGAATCCAGGCAAACAATGAAATCTGCTTGAAGGTATTGAAGCTCGGACCCACGATGCGGTTGAAGCGCGGCCACGATCCGAGCAACGTGCCCAGCACCAATCCGCCCACCGTGCCGATGGCGAAGCCGCTCAATTCCCGCGCCAGGCTGGCCGACAGGGCATGCCACAGTTTGTCGGAGAAGATCTGGTCCCAGGCGGTGTCCCAAACCTTCGCGGGCGACACCAGCAACGCTGAGTTCACCCATTGGCGGTCGGCCGCGATCCACCACAACGCCAGGGCCGCCAATGGCAGCACAGCCCCGCGCCACCGACCGCGCGTTTTGCGTGCGGGGCCGGTCATGTGCTGGCTCCCACCACGGCGGTGCCGTGGCGTTTGGCGCGCCGCTCGCACAAGTCGAGCATGCGGTCGATGGCATAGCCGATCGCCCCCACGACGATGACGGCCGCCATCACGAGATCGAGCTGAAAGAGCTGGCGGCCGTATACGATCAGGTAACCCAGGCCTTCGCTGGACGCTACGAGCTCGACCACGACCAGTGACAACCAGGCTTTGGTGAAACCCAGCCGCAGGCCAGTGAACAGCGTTGGCGTGGCCAGTGGCAGCACGACTTCGAGTATGCGCTGGCGCGGCGTGAAGCCATAAACACGCGCGACGTCCAGGTAGGAAGCGGGTACGTCGCGAAATGCCTGCACCGTATTCAACGTGACCGGGACCAGGGCGGCCTTTGCGATGAGGATGTATTTGAGGGGTTCGCCGATGCCCACAAGGAGAAGCACGAAGGGCAGCCATGCCAGCACGGGAATCTGCACCAACGCATTGAACGTAGGCAACACGTAAGCCTCGATCGTGCGCGACGCGCCCATGGCTGCGCCGAGCACGATACCGAGCAGTGCGCCGATGGCGAATCCGACCAGTACGCGCGACAGGCTGGCTTGCACTTTGAGCCAGAGATCGCCGCTCGAGGCGAGGTCTTTCAGCGTGAGCCAGACGTCGGTGGGCGAGGGCAGCACTTGCGCAGAGATCCAGCCTTGCGCCGCCCCCGTTTGCCAGATCGCCAGCAGGGCAAGCGGCAGCAGGATCGGCAGGAGTGCGTGACCGGTCGCGGCAGCAAGGCCGCGCACACGGACAATGCCGCGGCCCTGTCTGCATGACGCGTGCGCGCGGGTGATGGAGGCCGTATTCATCGCAACGCGCCTTGCAGTGAAGCGGCCATGGCACGGGACGCAAGCGGCAGCGCTGACGACGAAGCCGGTGCGCCTGCGTCGATCGCAGCGGTATGGGCGTGCGGTGGGGTCGATGCGCTCGCTGCCGGCACCCTGGCGTTTGCGCCGGCATCCACGAGCCCCTTCGCATCGAATGCTTGCCAGTAGCGCTCAAGCCCCTGCCGTTTCAGCGCGGCCTGAAGATAGCGAGGCTCGAACCAGCCGTCGGTCGTCACATCGCGGCGGATCAACTTCAGCTCGCGCGCCTGATCGGCCACATCTTGATAACGCGCCACTAAGAAACCGTCGAGCAGGGGCGAGTTGCGTGCCGCCAGCGACTGATCCTTGAACTCGGCCTCGAACGACGCGCGCGGCGTGCCGCTGCGCGCCCACAGTTCGAAGAGTGCTGCGCGGTGTTGTTCGTCCGATGCCCAGTGCGCGGCACGCACGAAGACATCGACCACCGTCTGCACCGCTTCGGGATGGGCTTCCTCAAAGCTGTTTCGCACCAGCAACGACGCCTGGCGCGTGAACGTGGGATCCTTGCCTTGGCTGGAGTACACGATTTTTACCAGGCCTTGGTCGCGCAGCTTGAAGTACTCATAACCGCCGAAGGCCGCGTCGACGCCGTTGGACACCAGCGCCGCCTGAGCGCTGCCCGTATCGAGGTTCACACCTTTGACGTCGCGCTCCGTGAGTCCATGACTGGCGAGCAATTTGTTGGCGACAAGGTGTCCGTTGGTACCGCGGAAGATCGACACCTTGCGATGCTTGAGATCCTCGATGCCAGTGATGTCCGACTGGGGTGGGGTGACGAGATAAAGATTGTTCCGGGTGCCGCTACCCAGCAGAATCCTGGTCTTCAAGCCATTCGCGCGCCCGATGACGGAGGGCAGGTCGCCTTGGTAGGCGAAGTCGATCTGATCGTTCGACAAGGCCTCGTTGACGGCCGGACCGGCGCCTTTGAAGAAAAACCATTCGACGCGCACGCCTTGCTTGTCGAATGCTTCTTCGAGCCAGCGGTTGGCGCGGGCGACGCTGCCCGGCGAGCCGCCCCAAGTGATGGAATTGCCGCCACCGGCGGTGGCCACGCCGATGCGCACGACGTCAGGTGCTGTGGCGTGCGTCGTCGCACTCCACAAGAAGCCCGCCACGCACCACACGGCCACGCATGCGCTGCGCGCATGGGCGAGCAGGCGTGAGGGGGATCGAGGTGCGGCGAGTGGCGGCTGAGGGGTGAGACGAGCCATGGCAGAGCTCCTGCAAACGTGAGGGAAGGGGGCGGTATCAAGCCGCGCGGGCGTGCGGGGTGGGGGCGATCGTCGATGCCCGCTCCACACTGAGCTTGCGTTCGACTTCCGTGCCGGCGAAGAACGCCGGATTGGCCTGGGTGTAGAAGCGATAGGGGTTGTCGAAAACAAACGCTCTGAAGTCGGACGTTGAGATCACACCTTCTTCGACCAACGCCCAACTCTCCGCCAGCGGCTCGGTCAGGTCGCGTACGTCCCAGTGGCCGATATCGGAAGACCAGATGGCGTTGATCCGGGCGTTCAGCGGCAGCGCCCGAGCATTGAATGCGCTGGAAACGGTGCGGTCGTCGGCCTCCGAGCCGAAATAGAAACTGTCGACCCAACGGCTGCGGATGTCTTCCACCGATTCGATGCCCGCAGCGGCAAAATCGTCGAGCTCATCGCCCTCGGGTTGACGACTATGGGGGAAAGCCGAAATGCCCAGGCTGTCCTGCAACAGCCGCGAACGGTCGAAACGCTCGTGTGCGGCGAACTCGGGCGCATAGCGTGCGAAGAGATCGGCGAGCAAGTCGATATCGGCGTGAGCGGGGTTGTAGTGCTGCACCGCCACGCGATTGCGCTTCTCCCAACGATCCACAAGGTGGGTGTAGACATGCGCCCCCCAATCGGCACCCCCTTCCAGCAGGGCCACGCGCAACTGCGGAAATCTTCGCGTCACGCCGCCGAAGAAGAGCGCTTTCGCAAACGCTTGGGAGCCATCGGCAAAGTGACCGATGTGATTGAACATGTAGTTGCTGATGGACTGCCGGCCCGTCCAGCCTTGGCTACCGTAGTGGGTAGTGACGGGCACACCCAGTTCCACGACCTTGGCCCAGAAGGGGTCATAGTCGTATTCGCTGTCGATGCCGAAAAAGTCGACGTAGGACGCATGCCGCGCCACGTCAGGATGAGCGGCCGACGGATACTTTTCGGCGATGGCGCGAATTGGCCGCTTGATGCCGCCGGGGATGTTGATGACTTTCAACCCCAGCACATTGACGGCAAATTCCAACTCCTCGATGGCTTGATCCGGCGTGTGCATCGGAATGCCGGCCACTGGCGTCAGGCGGTCGGCATAACGGCGATATTGGTCTGCGTGAAAGTGATTGATGGCGCGATGTAGTTGCTGCCGGGTATCGGCGCTGGCGGCCAACGGAGCGAGCACATCGTTGGGAAACAGCACCGAGTAGTCGGCCCCTTGTTCCTCGAGTCGCTCGGCCAGAAGCGCGGGCAGGGTGTAGGTGGCCAGGTCGAGCGTGTTGCCGGTGACCCGTGCCCACCAGGGTGCACGCAGCGTGCGCTGCGATTGGCGCTCGGTCGGACTTTGCTGATACCAGTCGCGGCCCTCGCTGCGCGTGGTGAAACGCGAACCCAGCGCGCGCCGCAAGGCATCGACCAGTTTTCCGCCGCCGTACTGCTGCACATATTCTTCCAGTACTGGGGCGTAGTCATTGACGTGCACATCGGTGTCGATGACGGGATGGGTGAGCCGTGCTTTGACGGCGGCTGAAGGGGAGGCGCGCAAGCGCTCGAGTCGGTCGTTCATGCAAGGCTCCGTGGCACGACGTGGATGTGACAACGTGGAAGTCACACACTACGAGTCGGAGGTCGCGAAACAAAAGACTGTTTAGGCATGACCTTCAAAGTCATGTACTTATACGAGGATCGAAGCGGTTCGAGGCGCGTGGGTGCCAACTGCTGCAAGGCCTTGGCTAAGCGTGGAAGAGCAACCGGCGCGGCGGCCACTCGTTCCGGGTGGAGATACCGCAGAGAAAAGCGATGGGGCGTTGCGAGTAACCGACATATGAGGCGCTAAATCGGCCCCTGTGGGGCAGAAAGGTTGTTGCAAGGGGCTCGGTTCGGTACCGTTTGAAGCTGTGCTGCTTTTCGGTCATATCCTGCACCTTGTCCACTGCCCTTTCCCTATGCGTTCGTCATACCGCCCTGGTGCTGATGCTCGGCATGGCTGCGCAAGCCATGGGAGAGACTGCCGCCGGGTGTCTGAACCTGCGCGGTGCAGAGATTGAGCGAATCGAAGGCCGGATCGAACTGGAGTCACACCCGCCCGATGCATTGCATTACGTGATGGGCCAGGAAGCGATCGGCTTTGGATTGGCGCGCAATGTGATCGAGGTCGCCTGGCGTGCCAACGGCGAATCGCTCTGGCACGTGCAAACCATGTTTGACGATGTGATCGACGGCGCCAGTGCCGATGGCGTCAGTTTGTATGAAACGGCAGACGGCTTCGGCGTCTCGTTTCGCGTGTGTGGATTCGACGCGCACGATTGTCAGCCGCGCGAGCGGCACTTCGTGTTTGATACATCCGCGCAACGCTTTGTAGGCAGCGACGACGCTTCCACCGCCTCGCTTACAAATCTGTGCGACTCGACGTTCTTTGCTGCCCGGCAGGCGAGCGCCACGCTCCGAAAAAGTTCAACGCACTAGGCGCTCACCTCGAGCGGACCGTTACTTCGGAATTACATCGCGACATATTTCGACCAATTGTGAAGATGGTAATCGCATATGATTTGCATTACGAAAGGCTCAAATTCGGCAAAATCGGTTAATTTGCCCCCGATTTACGCATTTTGCACAGAATTCTTGTGTACTAGTACTGTTTTATTCGTGAGCTGAAATACTTCTATAACCGAATTGTTGTTACTATTTCTTATCGTAATTTTTTTGAATCGTCCAACATGGCTCATTTCTTGGTAGATGGTGATAAAGCAGTTCAGCTGCTGTTTTCGCTGCTCGAAGAAAAGGAATGGCTCAAGGACGGTGGCGTCTGGGCACATCCTCAGCGTCCCCCCCACACCGAATGCCTGGCCCTGCGATTTTTGCTCGCGTTGCGCGCCTCCAATGCCGACGGGTGGGGCAACTGCGAAGCGGCCGTCCGAAAGACGGTGAGCACTTATCTCATCGATTTTCTCTTCAAGCTCCGACAGCCCGAGCGCTTTCTCAGCCAGACGATGTGGCCGGTCAGCGACGATGAAGAGCCGTGGCGCCAGGCGCTACAGATCGTCGAACACGAGATCGTTCGCAGTCATCCCGATATTTTCAAGGCCCAGCCTGGCGAGATCGCACAGCGCACGACCACCTACGCGTCGCGCTCGGTGGCCTGAAGCTTAACCACGCGCAGTCACTCGCGTGGCATCACGCCGTCTGCGGGCAGCCAGAACACCGCCCGATCCGATCCTTCGTCATGCTCCTGCACGTGCAATGGCTTGAGTTTGCCGTTGCGGCAGGGGCCGCCAACGCATACACCTGTGTCGGGCGCGTACGTGGCGCCGTGGCGCGCGCACATGATCAGGTCGCCGGCGCGCGTGAAAAAGCTGCTTTCCCAATCGAGCTCGACGCCCACATGGGCGCAGCGGTTTACATAGCCGTAAACCCGATCCTGGTAACGGATGAAGAAGGCAGTCGTGTCGCCAAGACGATCGCGGATGGGCAGTTTGACGCCCAGGCCACCGTTGATCAGGTCGCCGGCCGCGCACACGCGTACGGTTTCGGTTGAGGTGTCGGTCATGATGGCAGCAGGATCACTGAGCGGGTGAGGTGGCGGGCATGGCTGTCGCGGCCACCGTCTTGGACGGCGCCATCGTATCGGCGAGCTCAGCAGCCGCGGTGGCGGGCTCATCGCGCATGGCATGTGTTTGCAGAATGGGCACGCCGTTGCGACAGGCCGTCATCTCGGCCATGATGGCCAATGCGATTTCAGGGGGCGTGCGTGCGCCAAGGTGCAAGCCAATGGGGCCATGCAGGCGTGCGATCTGATCGTCATGCAGATCGAACAGCTTCAGCCGATCGCGCCTTGCCGCGTTGTTGCTGCGCGACCCCACGGCGCCCACATAGAAAGCGGGGGAGTTGAGCGCTTCGAGCAACGCCATATCGTCGAGTTTTGGATCGTGCGTGAGCGTGACCACGGCCGTGCGTGCGTCCAGCCTTGCAGCCAGGATCAGGTCGTCGGGCATCTCACGCGCGCAAACGACGCCCGGGATATCCCATTCCTGCATGTATTCGTCGCGCGGATCGCACACCGTGACCGCGTAGTCGAGTGCCTGCGCAAAGCGCGCCACATAGTGCGACAACTGGCCCGCGCCGATGATGATCAATCGGTAGCGAGGGCCATGAAAACTGACCAATGCGTTGTCGGTACAAGCGGTTTGGCCATTGACGGCACCGGTCGCCAACCTGACGTCACCCGTATTGAGATCGAGCGTGCGCTGTATCAGTTCGCCGTCTTCGAGCCGTTCGATCAGCGGCTCGAGCTGCGCCTTCTGGCCCAACGGCTCCAGCACCAGTTCGAGCGTGCCACCGCACGGCAATCCGAATCGATGGGCCTCGTCGGCGGTCAGGCCGTATTTGGTGGTAAACGGAAGGGGTTGCAGCAACGTGCCTTCGCGCATCTGCGCAATGAGGTCGTCTTCGATGCAGCCGCCCGATACCGAGCCGCGCACATGGCCGTCCTCGCGGATGGCCATCATCGAGCCCACGGGTCGCGGCGAAGAGCCCCAGGTGTGCACCACCGTGACGAGCAAGGCGGCCCGTTGCTGGCGTACCCATTCCTGGGCGGTTTTGAGAACTTCGAGATCGGTGTTGTACATGGCATCGGCGCTCCGTCACAATGGCAGGCGCGGTCGGTATGGCGGCGGAAGAGATGGAGTTCAGTTTATATGATTGACGACATGTCGCAGGCACAGGGCGATCGATGCATCGGTTTGCTGCTGGCCGGTGGGTTAGGCCGGCGTTTTCGTGCGTCGCTGCCCGCAAACGCCGCGCCTGAAAAGGGCACCCCGGCCGGAGGCGGAATCGATGGCGCCGCCAGTCATGCAGATGCCACTGATTCAGAAATGACCGATTCAGAGATTGCTGATACGGGCAACATCGATTTGGGTGCCGCGGATTCGAACAGCAAATTGTTGGCGCTGCTCCCGGACGGCCGACCGGTGGCGGCCGCGGCCGCGCTAGCCCTTTACGCGGCGGTCGGTCAGGTGTGGGCGGTGATTCCGGTTGGGGCCGACAGCCTGCGCCGGTTGCTCGAGGATATCGGTTGCCGGGTGATCGAGGCGCCGGAAACCACGCAGGGCATGGGGGCGTCGATCGCTGCCGGCGTGCGGCATCTGTTGGCCGATTCGACCGCACGTGACGCGACGACGCTGATGTTGACCCTGGGCGACATGCCGTGGCTACGCCCGGCGACGCTCATGGCGTTGCGCACGCAGGCCACGCAGCATGCCATCGTGGCGCCGGTGTTCGATGGTCAGCGCGGCCACCCGGTGACGTTTGCCCGTACGCTTTGGCCGGCGCTGGCGCAGCTCGAAGGCGACACCGGCGCCCGTTCGGTCGTGCAGGCGCACGGTGCGCATGTGTGGGAGACGGACGACCCGGGCGTGATTCGTGACGTGGATCTGTTTGCAGACCTTGCGGCCGGGCCGGTCTGGCCCGCAGCCTGACCGTTCGCACCCCAAGGCCTTGAGCCCATTCAGAATTCAGCTTTGGCAGCGCTTTGCGTCGGGGCCGGCGCGGGATCGTCGGCGGCGCCGTGTTGTTGCCGTGCCCACATCGCGGCGTACCGGCCGCCCTGGGCCATCAGCGCCACGTGCCGGCCACGTTCGACGATGATCCCGTCGTCCAGCACGATGATCTCGTCGGCATCCACCACAGTAGACAAGCGGTGCGCAATGATGAGCGTGGTGCGCCCAACGCTTACCTCGCGCAGGTTGCGCTGAATGTCGCGCTCGGTGTGCGTATCCAGTGCGCTCGTGGCTTCGTCGAACATGAAGATCGCGGGTTGCTTGAGCAGTGTGCGGGCGATCGCCACCCGTTGCTTTTCGCCGCCCGATAATTTGAGTCCCCGTTCGCCGACGGCCGTGTCGTAGCCGTCGGGCATGGCGGTGATCATACGTTCGATGTGCGCCAGGCGGGCGGCTTCCTCGACCTCGGCATCGGTGGCGCCGGGCCTGCCGTAGCGGATGTTGTAGCGGATCGTGTCGTTAAAGAGCACGGTGTCTTGCGGCACGATGCCGACCGCCGCCCGCACACTGTGCTGGGTCACGTCGCGAATGTCCTGGCCATCGATCAGAATGGCGCCGGCATCCACGTCATAGAACCGAAACAGCAGGCGTCCGATTGTGGACTTGCCCGCGCCGGACGGGCCGACGATGGCCACGGTATGCCCCGAGGGCACGTCGAAGCTGATGCCGCGCAGGATCGGACGGCGCGTGTCGTAGCCGAAAGCCACATCGCGAAAGGCGATGGCGCCGCCACCCAGGCGAAGTGCGGGTGCATCGGGCTTGTCGGCGATTTCGACGTTCTCGGCGAGCAGGGCAAACATGCGCTCCATGTCGATCATCGACTGCTTCACCTCGCGGTACACGAAGCCGAAAAAACCCAACGGCTGATACAACTGGAGCAGGTAGGTGTTCACGAGCACGAAGTCGCCCAGCGTATACCGGCCATCTGCGATGCCGATGGCCGCCTGCCACATCACGAGCGTGAGGCCGATGGAAATGATGAAGGCCTGCCCGATGTTCAGCAGCGACAGGCTCACGTTGCTGCGCACGGCCGCCTGCTCGTAGCGCTTCAAGGCGCCGTCGTAGCGCTCCGCTTCATGGCGTTCGTTGCCGAAGTATTTGACCGTTTCGTAATTGAGCAGGCTTTCGATCGCATGCGTATTCGCCTGCGAGTCGGTTTCGTTCATATTGCGGCGAAACTGGATCCGCCATTCGGTCACCGACAGCGTGTAGCCGATGTAGAGCAGCACGGTCACGGCGGTGGTCAGGGCCAGCCAGCCGTCGAACATGCGCCACAGGATGATGCAGACGAGCGCGATCTCGAACAGCGTGGGCAGCACGCTGAACAGCAGATACGACAGCAGGCTTTGCACGCCCTTGGTACCGCGTTCAATGGCGCGCGTGAGCCCGCCCGTTTGCCGCGCCAGGTGAAAACGCAGCGATAACGCATGGAGGTGCTGGAACACCTGCAGGCCGATCGCGCGAATGGCGTGCTGGCCGACCTTCGCGAAGATGGCGTCGCGCAACTCGGCGAAAACGAGCGAGGCGACGCGCGTGGCGCCATAGGCGAAGATCAGCCCGATCGGCAGGCCCAGCCCGGCGGGAATGCCCTGATCGAGCCGGTCGACCGCGGCCTTGTACCAGAGCGGCACATATACCGTGGCCGCTTTGGCCAGGATCAAACAGAAGACGGCGCCTGCAACCCGCCAGCGCAGATCCGGACGGCCCTTCGGCCACAAAAACGGAAAGAGCACGCGCAGCGCGGCGAAGCCTTTCGGTGGAACGGCGGGTGGTTTGAGGGGCGCGGACATGGCCGCATTATCCGCCTATTGTCGCGAGGCGTTCGCCTGCGATGGTGCAGCCGGCTTCGGACCGCACCAGTAGCGCACGATCACGAGGATCGGCACTGCCAGCATAAGCCAGGATCCCCAGTGCCATAAGCCTGTGCCCAACAAGGCAGAGAGAAGCCCGAGCGTGCTGAGCACACCCAGCACGATGGGCGCACCCCACACGAACCAGAATCGGCCTTTTTGCTGCGTCATACCGGCACCGTGGTGCGTGCCTGTTCGTGCCGCCGCACGAGTTCGGCCACGCGGGCATCGGTGGCTTTGCGGCGTGCAAGCCAGAGATACAGCCCACTGACCAGCACGACGATCGTGATCAGGTCGAGGATCACCCACAGAATCTTCAAGGGCAGGCCGGCGTAATCGCCAAAGTGCAGGGGACGCGAAATCTCCAACGCCTTCAGATACCAGGGCATCTGCACCACTTGCGTGAGTGCACCCGTGCCGGCGTCGACCAGCACCGGCGTGAAAAGACGCGAGGTGAGGGGGGTATCGCCCTTGGTCCAGATCACGTAATGGCGCGGCGTGCCGAACGGGCTGCCGGGATAGGTGATCGAAAGGGGGGCATTGCCCGGGACGGCCGCTTGCGCTGTTTCGTAGGCGGACTGTACGGAAGCCAGTGTGGTGGGCGGCGGTTTGCCCTGATATTGCGCCATGATCGGGGGCAGCGCCTGCGATTGCCACAGTTGGAACAGCGGCGTCGAGAGCTCGTTGATCACGCCGGTCAGACCGACAACGAACGCCCATACCAAGGTCACCACGCCCAGCAGATTATGCAGATCGAGCCACTTGAGACGACGCGAGCGTTCGGCGCGGATCGTGCCGAACGGCAGTTTCTTCATGAACGGGCCGTACAGCACCACGCCCGAAACGATGGCGATCACGAACAGCAGACCCATGAAACCCAGGAACAGTTCTCCTGCCAACCCGGCGTAAAGGTCGACATGCAAGGCGAGCATAATCCCCATGAACGTGAATTTTTCGTCGCCAAGCTTGGGGCCGTCCTGCAGAATGTCACCCGTGCGGGCATCGAATTTGACGCTGTGCATCAAGTCGAAGGGGCTGGATGTGGACGGCGCCATGCCGATCAACACCTGCGGCTCTTCGTCATCGATGAACGTGTGCATGACGACTTCGCTAGGGTAGCGCTCACGGGCCTTGGCGATCAGGGTATCGAGCGAAGCCCGTGGCGCATCGGCAGGCAACGTGGCGTAAGGCGCCGAGTCGTCCAACCAGTGCTCGATTTCATGGTGGAACACCAGAGGCAGGCCGGTCAGGCAGATGATCAGCAGGAACAGCGTACAGACCAGACTTGTCCACTTGTGGACGACATACCAGGTTTTTATCTTAGAAGCGGCGGTCATATGAGTACGGGCAGCACACCGATTGCGCATGTCGCAGACGTTAACACGAATGGGATCGATTCTCGGCGCTTTGGCCTCGCTCTGGTTACACTAAACCTATGATTTCAGACGTGCTTTTGGTGTCCCGCAACACTTTGGGACGCGACATCGCCGTGGGCGATATTCACGGCCACTTTTCCAAGCTGCGCGCCGCGCTCGATCGGGTGGCGTTCGACCCCGACCGCGATCGGTTGTTCTCGGTGGGCGATCTGGTGGATCGCGGCCCCGAATGCGAACACGCACTGGCGTGGCTGGCGCAGCCGTGGTTCTTCGCGGTGCAGGGCAATCACGAGGATTATGCGATTCGCCACTTGCGCACCGGTCAGGTCGATATCGACAACTGGCGCACCTATGGCGGGGGCTGGTTTCTCGACTTGCCTCGAGAACGACAACGCGACTTCGTGGACGCCTTTGCCGTATTGCCGGTGGCCATCGAAGTGGACACCGCCGAAGGGAAGATCGGCATCCTGCATGCCGATAGCCCCGTCGCCGATTGGCAAACCCTGTCTGGCGCCTTCAGCAGCCACCGCCGCCGCACGCGTACCCACGCGCAATGGTCGCGCCGCCGATTGCAGGAGGATGACAGCCGAGCCGTGGCGGGGGTGCGCGCCATCGTGGTCGGGCATACACCTGTGTCTGAACCGCGTACGCTTGGCAACGTGCTGCACATCGACACGGCTGGCTGGCAGCCGGATGGCTACTTCACCCTGCTCGATCTGGCGACGCTGACGCCTTTGTAGTCGCGTCTGATCGTCTGGCAGATAAGGGTGGCGTGCAGGCCGAGCAGGTGAACGGTTTCGTGGGGCAAACCGCGGCTGCGGGCGCTGCGCCATGCCGAACGGATAGACGGCTGCGGCGCACGCGTCCGCAGCTGCGGGTCAACCGTCGGTCGACCGTGTGACGGCTTCCCAGGTATCGAGCTCCGCGGCCAACGCCGTCAACTTGTTGCGCACCAAGGTCAACGCGTCGCTGCCGAGCAGGAGGTGCGCGGGCGGGCGGTTGCTGTCGATGGCCGCCAGCATCGCGCGGGCCGCTTTGACGGGGTCGCCGAGTTGCGCGCCGCTCTTGGCTTCACGGGCCTGGCGGATCGGATCGAAGAGGGCATCGTAGTCGGAGATGGCGCGCGTTGCCCGGACCATCGAGCGGCCGGCCCAGTCTGTTCTAAAGGAACCAGGCGCGACGGCGGTGACGGCGATACCGAAAGACTCGACCTCCTTTCCCACCGCTTCGGAGATCCCCTCCAAAGCGAATTTGCTGCCGCAGTAGTACGCAATGCCGGGCATCGTGATGAAGCCGCCCATCGAGGTGATATTGAGGATGTGGCCGTGGCGGCGCGCACGCATGAAAGGCAGAACGGCTTTCATGATCGCTACCGGGCCGAAAACATTGACGTCGAACTGCCGGCGCATGGCGTCCAGTGAAGATTCTTCCATGACGCCTTCGTGGCCGTAACCGGCATTGTTGACCAGCACATCCACTGGACCGATATGCGCCTCGACGTCAGCCACGATGCTGCCGATCGCCTCGACATCCGTGACGTCGAGCAGGCGCCCGAAGGCTCGGGCAGGATCGAGCGTTTCAAAGGATTGTTTCGCTTCGGGGGTGCGCACCGTACCCACTACGCGATGGCCGGCGGACAGCGCCTCTTGGGCCAGCGCGCGGCCAAAGCCACTGCTGACGCCGGTGATGAAGATGAGCTTCTGGGATGACATGGCAATGAACCTTTCAAATGTAGCGTTCATGCATGTTATTCTCGGCGGGCGATATTACTTGGACCGAAAAGTCTGATTTTATTGCCTAATAATATGAATAGTTGGAGCTATTGATGTCTTTGGCGAGTGTGTCGCGTGACACTTCCGGTGCGATGCCCGACGTCACCCTGCAACAGCGCATGGTGAAGGTGCTGCGGGGCATGGCTGCCCAAGAAGGCTACAACTTGACCGCCTTGCCGGACGTCCGCATCCTGCGATCGGACCGTCCTTTGACGCGCACGCCGGTTCTCTACGATCCCGGTATCGTGATCGTCTGCCAGGGGCGCAAGCGCGGCTACTTCGGCGATCAGATATACCTCTACGATGCGCAGCACTATCTTGCCGTCTCGGTGCCCGTGCCTTTCGTCATGGAGACGGATGCCTCACCGGATGAGCCGTTGCTCGCGATCTACCTGCACCTGGATTTGCAGCTGGCCGCCGAATTGATGATTCAGATCGACCGTGCTGGACGTGTAGCCCCGGTGGCGGCCCCGCAAAGCATGATGTCCAGCCCGATCGACGCGGCATTTGGATCGTCGCTGCTGCGCTTTCTTGAAGCCATGGCAACGCCGCTGGACGCCGCGATACTGGGCCCGGCGTTGGTGCGCGAACTTTATTTTCGGGTGTTGACCGGCCCCCAAGGTCACAGCATGCGATCGGCGTTGGCGATGCAGGGTCAGTTCGGGAAAATCGGCAAGGCATTGCGCCGCATTCATGCCACCTATGCGCAACCGCTGGATCTCCCTCAACTGGCGCGTGAGGCGGGGATGAGTGTGCCCACGTTTCACAGCCATTTCAAAGCGATCACCCGCACGTCGCCGATGCAATACGTGAAATCGACCCGCTTGCATCAGGCGCGTCTGTTGATGGTTCGCCAAGGCATCACGGCTGTCACCGCAAGCCACGCCGTGGGGTATGAAAGCCCGTCGCAGTTCAACCGCGAATTCAAACGCCTGTTCGGTCGGCCGCCCGCTGAGGAGACCAAGCGCATGCGCGAGAATTTCGCCGTGCCGCCGGCTCATGCCGCATCGGATTACGTGTCCTCCCATTGATGGCTTCAACCCCAGAGGGCCAGGGCATGCATGAACGGGAGCGGATCCAATAAAAAAGGCCTCTGATCAGAGACCTTTTTCAATCGCCCACCGGCGTTATCGCGGCACGGGAATCGCCGGAATCGGCACCGGCTGTGCGGCAGGCGACGCGTTGCCCGCTGGCGACTGACTGCGTGGCGGCGGCGCTTGCGGCACGGGAATCGCCCCGTCTGGATTGGCCGGCATCGCCGGCGTCACCGAGCTACTGTTGTTCAACCCATTGTCCATCGGACGAATCATCATGCCGCTGCCGTCCGCCGGACGCGCATTGTTCAGGAAGGCATCCAGCGAGCTTTCATCCGACGGCAGATCGAGCGATGCCACCGACTGGCCGGGCGGGAATTCGGCGTAGTAATACTCGCCGTTTTCAACCAGCAGACCCTCGGGGCGGGAGGGCGGGGGCGTGACCGGCACGCCTTTGAGCGCCGGCTGCATGTAGTCCAGCCAGGCCGACAGCGCCAGGCCGCTGCCGAATTCGGTCGAGCCCAACGATCGCGGCTGATCGAAACCCATCCACACCGTGGTGGCCAACTTGGGCGTATAGCCCGAGAACCAGACGTCCACCGAATCGTTGGTGGTTCCGGTCTTGCCGCCCACGTCGTCGCGCTTGAGCGTGCGATAGGAACGCGCGCCCGTGCCGTAGCGCGCAACGCCGCGCAGAATGTCGTTCATGAGCCATGCGGTGCGCGGATCGATAGCGCGTACGGCGTTGTCGCCGGCCACGTCCGGCTGCGCCGTCATCAGCACCTTGCCCGAACGGTCGGTGACGCGGTCGATCAGGAAGGGCGCTACGCGATAACCGCCATTGGCGAATACCGAGTAGGCGTTGACGACCTGGAGCGGCGTGGCGCTGCCTGCGCCCAGTGCGATGGGCAGCACGGCCGGCCAGCGGTTCTTGTCGAACCCGAAGCGCGAAAAATACTCGCGCCCATATTCGGGTGTGATCGCCTGCATGATGCGGATCGACACCATGTTCTTCGAGCGATACAGCGCCTGGCGTAACGTCAGATAAGGCTCATAGCGGTTGTTGTCGTTTTTCGGCGCCCATGCGCGTGAGCCCGTTTGTGCCGCCGTCATGGTGAACGGCTGGTCGGAAATTTCGGTGCTGGGCGTCAACCCGCGCTCGAGACCGGCGGCATAGAGGAACGGTTTGATATTCGAGCCGGGCTGGCGCCAGGCCTGCGTGACGCGATTGAACTTGCCGCGCGAGAAGTCGAAACCGCCCACCATGGCCTTGATCGCACCATTCTCGGGCGCCATCGAAATCAGCGCCGCTTGAAGCGCCGGCATGTTCAGGATTTCCCAGTTGTCATCGACTGTGTTGCGTACGTAGACGACGGCGCCGCGCGAAAGCTTCAGGTCGTCGTTGGCCTTGGGCGCCAATGCTCGCGCCACCACCGCCAGCACTTTCTTGTCGGTGATCTTGATGATGTTGTCGGCACGCACCGCCACCGTCACTTCGGCGGGACTGGCGGCGAGCACTACCCCCGCGATCAGGTCGTCGCTGTTTGGATGGCTGGTGCGCATATCGTCCAGCAGGTCGTCGAATGCTTCGGCATCTTTCTCGATGCCGTTCGGCAGTTCGATGCGGCCTTCCGGTCCGGGATACGCCGCCCGGCGGGTGTAGTCGAGCACGCCATTACGCACCGATTGATAGGCGGCTCGCTGATCTTTCGAATCGATGGTCGTGTAAACGTCCAGGCCCTTGGAGTAGGTTTCATCGCCGTATACCGAGTACACCAACTGGCGCGCCAGTTCGGACGGGTACTCGCCATGGTTGGCCACGCGATCCGGACTGTCGTCGGCCCGGCCGATCGAGAGCGGCTGATTCATGGCCGTTTGATAGTCGGCTTCGTTCAGATAACCCAGGGTGCGCATGCGGCCCAGCACGTAGTGCTGACGCAAGGTGGCCCGCTTCAGGTTGGCAATGGGGTTGTAGGCAGACGGTGCCTTGGGCAGACCAGCCAGCATCGCGGCCTCGGCCGGTGTGACCTCGGCCAGCGGTTTGCCGAAGTATGTGCGCGCGGCGGCCGAAAAACCGTATGCGCGGTGGCCCAGATAAATCTGGTTCATGTACAGCTCGAGGATCTGATCCTTCGACAGTTCCGACTCGATCTTGTACGTGAACAGCAATTCGTAGAACTTGCGCAGAAATGTCTTTTCCGACGAGAGGTAGAAGTTACGCGCCACCTGCATCGTGATCGTGCTGGCCCCTTCGCTGGCCGACATACGCATCGTGTTCTTCAGCGTGGCCCGCGCCACGCCCATGAAATCCACGCCCGTGTGCTGGTAGAAATTGCTGTCTTCCGCCGCAAGAATGGCATGCCGCATCACTTCGGGAAACTCATCGAAGCGCAGCACGTTGCGGTGCTCCACGCCGTATTCGCCGATCAACACCTTATCGGCGGTGTAGATGCGCAGCGGCACGCTGGGCCGGTAGTTCGTGACCGCGTGGAGTTCGGGCAGGCTCGGCCACGTAATGGCAAAGGCCAGTCCCAGCATGATGACGACGCACGCGCCCAGGCCGGCGCAGAGCACGGCAAGGCGGACAACCAGTCGTTTGATCGAGAAGCGGGAGGCGGGAGCGGCGTCAGGCGGGGTGGAGCGGTGGCGGGTATTCATCGACTCGCATTCTATTCGCGGAAACGCTCAGACCCCAAAGTGAGGCAATGAGTTTCCGTAACTAAACTTAACGCGATCGCCGCGCCTTGTGGAGAGCGTAAGGCCTAAGCAAGCGCCGGGGGAGGCATGACCGGGCTCAGAAGGCCGCCCCATGAGCGCGCTGGGCTGTTACAAACCAGCGGCCTAGGGCGGCATGTCGCTTAGCGCGCGTCAGGCTTCAGGTGCGTGCGAAGGAACTGTTCCATGGCGTCGTAGAACTCGAATTTGTTCTCGTCGTTATGGAAGCCGTGGCCTTCGTTGTCCTTGACCATGTACTGCACTTCAACGCCGCGTTTCTTCAACGCCGCGACCACCTGATCGCTTTCGTCCTTGTTGACACGCGGATCCTTGGCGCCCTGGGCGACGAACAGCGGCGTGGTGATCTTGTCCACGTGCAACGCCGGTGAGGTGGCCGTCAGGCGTTCTTTGTCCCGTTCGGGATCGCCGACCATGTCCTGCATTTTCGCCAGGAGCGGTTTCCAATACGGCGGAATGGTGTTCATGAACGTAAACAGGTTCGAGACGCCCACGTAATCCACAGCCGCCGCATACAGATCGGGGGTGAACGTGACGCCGGCCAGCGTGGCGTAGCCGCCGTAACTGGCGCCGTAGATGCCGATGCGCTTGGGATCGGCGATGCCTTGGTCCACGATCCATTTCACGCCATCGGTGATGTCGTCCTGCATCTTCAGGCCCCATTCGCCGAAGCTCGCTTCCCAGAACGCGCGCCCGTAGCCCGTCGAGCCGCGGAAGTTGATCTGCAGCACGCAATAGCCGCGATTGGCGAGAAACTGCACTTCGGGGTTGTAGCCCCAGCTATCGCGCGCCCAGGGACCGCCGTGCGGATTGACCACGCAGGCCAGTTGCTTGGGGTCGCGGCCCACCGGAACGGTGAGGTACCCGTGAATGGTCTTGCCGTCGCGGCTGGTGAAGCTGATCGGCTTCATCGGTGCCATGTGCTGCTCGGACAAGGCCGGATTGATGTCGGCGAGCTTGGTCAGCGCATCCGTTTTCAAATCGTAGATGTAGCGGGCGCCCGCGGTTCGATCGTTGTAGGCCGCCACCACGAACTTATCTTCGTTGCGGGTGGCGCCTTGCACCATCACTTCATAACCGGGCAACTGCGCTTCAAGCTTTTTGTAGAGCGATTCGGTTTCGGCATCGAAAAACTTGCGCTGCACCTTGTCCGTCTCGAAGCTGGCCTGGGTGAGCACCTGGCGGCGGCGCGAATAGTCCACTCCGGAAAGATCGGCCACTTGTGGGTCGAAAACGAGCTTTTCCTGATCGGGCGTGGCCGGATCGATCACCACAAGGGCGAGCTTGTCACGGCCGCGATTGCTGATCGCGTACATCTGCTTGTCGTCGAACGTGAAGAACGCCGGGCTGACGTTGGTCTTGTAATCGGTCGTGATCAGCGGCCTGAATTCGTCCGCTTCTTTCTCGCGATAGAGCACGGTGGTGTTCAACCCATCGCTCGTGATCGCCGCGCGCACCTGACCGGCGTGGTCGGTTTGCCAACCCACGACGTTGCCGGGGTTCTGCGCCACGATCTTGGCCTCGCCGGTATGCACATTGACGCGATAGATGTCGAACACCTGCGCATCGCGCTGATTGTGACTGATCAAGACGTGGTCGGGGTCGTCTTCAAGGTCGTCGGTAATGCCCGCACGCACTTGTTCGAAGGGCGTGAGATCGGTCACTTTGCCGGTTTCGGTGTCCACCGCCAACACGTGGAAGTTTTCGTCGCCGCCGAAATCCTTCTGGAACAGCACCGTGCGGTTGCCCTTCCAGAAGAAGTTGCTGATGTCGCGGGCAGACTCGCTGGTGAGCTTGCGCGGTTCGCCGACGGGCTTGGCGCCGTCCAGGGGCTGCACGAAGATGTTCATGCGGGCAGCCTGGCCGTCGATGGCGGCAGGTTGCATGAATCCCAGCGTCTTGCCGTCGTCGGACAACCGGAAAAAGCCCTTTTCCGGGTTGCGGAAGAAATCTTGCAGCGGATAGACGGGCGGCGCGCTTGCGGCACCGGCGGACGCGCCGATCAGGCTGGCAGCGATGAGGGTATAGCTCATAAGTTGACGCACGTAGAGAATCTCCGATAGCGGCCAACGCAGGGCTTGGCCTGGCGCTGACCCAATGGGCGATCATGCCATAGGCCCGCCGAGGCTGTCGAACCGGTCCCTGGGCGCGCCGATAAGCGGTCACATCTGGAAGCTTGCGGCCGACCGGGCCCGACTTGTCGCATAATGCGCCGTGCGCTTTAGTGAGAACTCCGATGAATGATCGAATGAATTTCCGTGCCGTCGCGGCGACGGTACTGTTGGCAGCCAGCCTGTCGGGCTGCGCCTTGGGCATTACCCCCGAGAGCGGCTCGCCTTCCTCGAATTTCACCGCCAATGTCGACTATCAGCAGGCCTGGCGGATGGCCGACGCGCAGGCGAAGCAGTGCCTGACCGGTGATTCCGCCTACGCCGTGCGCGGCGGGGTGGATAGTGTGGGCCGGACGGCGCAGACGCTGGTCGAAGCCCCGTTTACGCGCAACGATATCGTGCGGGTCGACATCAAGTCGCTGGATGCGGCTCGATCCGAAGTGCGCATTGCCATGTGGGGCGAGGGCATCTGGAACCAGGTCGCCGTGGATGCGATGCACGACGCGATCGTTTACGGAGTGGTCGGTTGCACGTCCTACATGCCGCGCGAACCGGTCAGGAAGCCGCGTTGAGCGGCGTGCACTGACCGGATTGCACTGACCGGATTGCATTGACCGGGTCGTATCGGGCGAGCGGCACTGCTGGGTGTGCTCAATCGCCGCCGGGACGGCGTTGCAGGATTTTGAATGCTGCGGTCGACCGCGCCACGACCTGGCCCTGGCTGTCGTAAATGACACCTTCGCAGAAGGCGATCGAGCGGCCACGGCGGGTGCAGCGCCCCTCGATCGACAGGTCGCCGGTGCCGGGCGACAGAAAATCCGTGTTCATATTGATGGTGGCGACCCCGCTGCCGGTGTCGGTGCCGAAGCGCGCTGCCGATCCCATGGCAAAATCCAGCACGCTCATCAACGTGCCACCATGCACATCGCCGCGATTATTCGTGAGTTCGGGTTTGAACGGCAATCTGCCGCGCATACCGTTTTCATCAAGACTGATCGGCACCAGGCCAACGTACGCCATGAATGGAATATCCCAGCCGAAAAACAGGGTGGGTGACGTGGAAGATAAGGTATCGGTCATCGGAGATATGCAAAGAGGTCGGTTGCCGCAGTCGCTCGGATCAGCGGCAATAATATTCGGTTTGAACACTTTATTTGATTGACCGGCCCATGACCGCCGCTACCCGCCGCATTGCCCATCTCGACATGGACGCTTTTTACGCGTCTGTGGAGCTGCTGCGCTATCCCGAACTCAAAGGGCTGCCAGTGGTCATCGGCGGCCGCTCGGCTCAGCCAGCCGACCGCGAACACGACGGCCGTCTGTTTCCCAAGCTGCAGGGGTACGCCGGGCGCGGCGTGGTGACCACCTCGACCTATGAAGCGCGCGCCCTGGGTGTGTTTTCCGCCATGGGCTTGATGAAAGCCGCGCAATTGGCGCCCGAAGCGATTTTGCTGCCGGCCGACTTCGACGCTTATCGGCATTATTCGCGCTTGTTCAAGGCCGCCGTGGCGAGTATCGCGCCGCTGATCGAAGATCGCGGCATCGACGAAATCTATATCGATCTGACGCCGGAGCCGGGTGAAACCCGGGCGTTGGCGGCGCGCATTAAAGAAGCGGTGCACACGGCAACGGGCCTGACCTGTTCGATCGGTGTGGCGCCCAATAAATTACTGGCCAAGATCAGCAGCGAACTCGATAAGCCCAATGGGCTGACCGTGCTCACGCATGACGATATCGAGGCCCGAATCTGGCCGCTGGCCGCGCGCAAGATCAATGGCATCGGCCCCAAGGCGAGTGAGAAATTGAGCCTGCTCGGCATTCATACGGTGGCCGATATCGCACGAGCGAGCGCCGACCTTCTGCAGGCGAATTTTGGCCGTACGTACGCCGCGTGGCTCCACAATGCGGCGCGCGGCATCGACGATCGGGAAATCAGTACGCACTCCGACCCCAAATCGATCAGCCGCGAAACCACCTTCGAACGCGATCTGCATACCCGTCACGATCGCGACGTGCTGACGGTCAAGTTCGCCGAACTGTGCGCCAAGGTGGCCGACGATCTGCGGCGCAAGGGGTGCGTGGGCCGCACCATCGGCATCAAACTTCGATATGCGGATTTTCGGACGGTGACGCGGGACGTGACGTTGCCCGTGGCGACCGCCGATGCGGCCGTGATCCGCCGCGCCGCCGCCGAATGCACCCGCCGCGTGCCGGCCGACCAGCGCATCCGGTTGCTGGGCGTGCGCATAGGGGCGCTGTCGGGCGCGGGCGCGGCCGAAGAAGACATCAGCCCTTCGCAAGGGGATTTGTTTGCCGAGTGACGCCGACGTTTGCCGACATCCCCGCGCTTTTGGGAAGCGCGCGGCGCTGCTAGACTGTTCTCCCAACGTCGTCCGCGGGCTGGCGCAACACCCTCGAGAGCCATGACACATTCGCCAAAGATCATTCGTGTTGCCCTGCTCGACGACCACGCCGTGGTGCGCGAGGGCTACGCTGCCGCACTCCAACGCGACGAGTCGATCATCGTGGCGGGGCTCTTCGAGTCGTCGGCAGCATTGTCTGGGGCGCTGCGCGCCGGCCTTGCGCTCGATGTGCTGGTGATGGATTACGCCCTGGGCGCCCGCGATGTGGACGGCATCAATTTGATCGCTGCATTGCGCAGCCGCTATCCCGCCGTGGCGCTGCTGGTGGCGTCGGCGCACGACAACGCGGCCACCGTATCGCTCGTGCTCCAGGCCGGCGCATTGGGGTTCATCAGCAAACGCGAACCCGTGAGCAGCCTGCTCATGGCGGTGCGATCCGTGGCGATGGGGCGGCAGTATCTGAGCGACATTTCCACGGCGCGCATGGCCGGCCTGGCCGATGCTTCGGGCGCGTCTCATACCGATCGGCCTGCCGATGATGACGACGACCGCGCCCTGGCGCTGCTGTTGGGCCGCTTGTCGCGGCGAGAGCAGGAGGTCATCCGCTGCTTCCTCGACGGCATGCTGGTAGGAGAAGTGGCCGCTAAGTTTTCACGCAGTGTGAAAACCATCAGCAATCAGAAGCAGACGGCATTCAAGAAGCTCGGCATTCGCTCGATTGCGGAGCTCGCCGCGTTGCGCGACGGATCGGTCGCGTGGTAACGAGGGCCGCACGGCGCCTGCGGGCATGGCGAAACGCCGCCACACTTGCGATCCTGCTGGTGTGCGGGGCCGGTGCGCAGTGGGCGCATGCTGCCGCCAACGTCGCGTTCACGCCCGAGGAGCAGGCTTGGCTGGCGACCGAGCCGGTGGTGCGCTACAGCGTCGATCCCAATCTGCGCCCGCTCGAGTATGTCGAGAACGGCAAGCCGCAGGGGTTGATGGTTGAGTTTCTGAAAACCATCGAGGCGGATACGGGGCTTCGATTCGCCTTCGTGCCGGCGGCTTCCGGTGCCGACGCGGTCAGGCTCTTCAACGCCGATTGGATCGATCTGTTGCCCGGTTTGACCGGGCAACGCCGCTTGAGCGAACCGTTGGGCGATTCGTTGCGCGTGTCGCCGCATTACAGCGGGGCCACCATCGTGGTGGGTCGCGACTCCCAGCCGGTGGTGCTCGAAGCGGCCAATCTCGACGGCTTGCGCGTGGCAATCACGAAGGGTGGGCGGGAGGCCGACTGGCTCGAGACGCGGGTGCCCGGTGCGATCATGGTCGCTCGCAACAGCCCGATCGCCGCGCTGGAGGCCGTAATCGAAGGGCAGGCAGACGTCGCCATGGGGCCGGAAGTCGCGTTTCTGCCCGTCATGCGGCGAGCCTATCGAGGTGTATTGAGCGTGGCCGGTACGGTGTCAGATCTGCCGGTCGTGCTGAGCATGCGCGTGCAGCCGCGTGCCGTGTTGCTGCAGAGCGTGCTCAACAAAGCGTTGCTTGCGCAGACGGCGCTCGAAACCGATGTCATCTTCAATCGCTGGTTCGATCTGGCCGATTTCGGCCGCCCCAATGCGCGCGCGTTGCTGGCCTACTACTGGCGCGAAGGTGCGTTGGTGCTGCTGTTGTTGATCTCGCTGATCACGGTGGCGGTGCTGTCGGTCAAGGCACGTCGCGCTGCCCGCCACGCGGCCGAAGAAAAGTCGCGCTTTCTGGCGGTGATGAGTCACGAGATCCGCACCGCAATGAATGCGGTTGTCGGTCCGATCGACGTGCTGTCGCACCAACCCGATTCGCCCGATCGCGTGCGTTTGCTGGCGACTGCCCGAACGGGCGCACATGTGTTGCTGGACACGGTCAACAATCTGCTCGACCTGTCCAAGCTGCGCGCGGGCAAGATTTCAGTTGCCGCAGCGGCGTTCGATATCGCAACGCTGGTGCACGAAACGCTTGACGTGTTTCGCGTGCCGGCCAATCAAAAAGGCGTGCTGCTCGCGACGGACGCGCCGCGGCCGTTGATGGTCGAAGTGGACGGCGGGCGCTACCGGCAGGTGCTGCTCAATTTGCTTTCCAACGCGCTCAAGTTCACCCACAGCGGCCGGATCGATGTGGCGTTGCGCGTGGAGCAAGGCCCGCGTGGCGCGCTGCTCACCACCACCGTGAGCGACACGGGGGTAGGCATTGCTGCAGCCGATATTCATCGCGTCTTCGAGGATTACGAACAGTCGGGCAAGAGCGCGCAAGGGCAGGGTACAGGTCTGGGCCTGGCGATCTGCCGCGAGATCGTCACATTGATGGGCGGCGATATTGCGTTGACGTCGCGCCCGGGGCAAGGCACGTCCGCGATCTTCACGATTCCCATTGTGGGAGTGGGGGGCGTGTTGCCGGTTGCGGTGCAGGCTTCCGGCCGTGCAGCGCCATTGGCGTTGGGCCAGCCTGAAGCGCAGGGTTTGGATGTGGCCACGTTGGCGGCAACCGATCGTCATGTTGAAGCCGCCCTTCGTGACGTGACGCCGATGGTGGGCGTGGGCGTGGGCGATGTGGATGTGGAGACGGGGAAGCTACGTCGCGATGCTGACCACGACCATTTCCCTCCCGCCGAAGACCGCACGCGCACCGCGCTGCACCTGGCTGACGCGCGCGATGCGGGGGCGCGGCGCGAAGCCGATCGGCTGCCGATGAAACCGCCGCCCAATATCTATCTGGTGCCCTCATCGCACCCAGCTTCCGGATCGATCGATCGCGGCACGGCTACCCACACCGTTGACGCCGCCAGTGGTCCCGGAAAAATCGACGACGTTGACGCCGTCGATAATGCCGCTGCCGTCGGTCACCACGGCGATGTGGCGTCGCACACGTCAGCCTTGGGGCCCAAGCTGTTGATCGATGGCGTCCGCGTGCCGCATCTACTGGTGATCGACGACAACCCGGTCAATCGCGAAGTCGTCGCGGCGCAGCTTGGGGTGCTGGGGTGGACGTTTGAATTGTGCGATGGGGGCGACAGTGGACTCGCGGCGTGGGAAGTGGGCGAGTTCGATGCGGTGCTGCTCGATTGTCATATGCCGGAGCCCGATGGCTATGAGGTCGCCCGGCGGATGCGGCTGGACGAGGGCATGCGGGGCACCGCGCGCACGCCCATCCTGGCGCTGTCGGCGCATTCCGAGCCGGCGCATGTTCAGCGCTGCCTGAAGAGTGGCATGGATGGGGTGATGCTCAAGCCGCTGGATGTGGTGCTGCTGCAAGACACGTTGGCCCTCTGGCTCGAATCGGTCGCCGAAGCGTTGGCCGATGAGGCGAGCGAAAAGGCGCCGGCAGAGACTGGTGACAGCAGGCAGGATACGGCGGTCGATCAGCGGATCGAAAAGCAAGGGGTGGGTCAGGATGAGGTGGATCAGGCTGGCGGTCGTCGCGATGCGGCGGCGTTGATTGCGCTGTTTGTACAGACGTGCGACGAGGATATGAGTGGCCTGCGCGCGGCATTCGAGTCCCGCGATCGCAAGGGGGTGTTTGCCCATTCTCATCGCATCAAGGGGGCATCGTTTTCGATGGGTTTCTCCAAGTCGGCCGACGCTGCGCTGGCGATCGAAGTTGCCACGAGCGAAGCAAAAGCGCCCGTCGTCTGGTCGACGGTCGGGCGCGGTATCGATACGTTGGCGGCGGCGTTGACCATCGAGGTCAACCGCACCCCGCCGTAGTACGGCGGGAGGGGGTTTGGCTTAACCCAGGCGGGTTTTGACTTGCTTGGAAACGGCCGTCATCTCGGCCTTGCCGGCCAGCGCCTGCTTGACGATGGCCATCACCTTGCCCATGGCGGGAGCGCCCGTCACGCCGGTCGCTTGCACTTCCGCCACGGCAGCGTCGACCACAGCGTCGATCTCTTCCTGCGTGGCGGCCTTGGGCAGAAATTCCTGCAGGATGACGATTTCGGCGCGCTCCTGATCGGCTGTCTCGGTGCGGCCGGCTTGGTCGTAGGCCGCGATCGACTCACGACGCTGCTTGACCTGTTTTTCAAGAATGGCCGTGACATCGGCGTCGCTCAATTCGCGTCGCTCGTCGACTTCCTTTTGCTTGATCGCGGCGGAAAGCAGGCGAAGCGTCGTCAACCGTTCGCTGGCGCGGGCGCGCATGGCGTCCTTGATGGCCTGGGAAAGTTGCTCTTTAAGGACGGGCGAAGTCATGGCGAAGAACCTGGAAAGTCTGAATCGGAAGCCGCCATTGTATCAACGGCGTCGAGTGCGCCGGTGCTGTCGGGCGCTTGCGCGCACGCTGTGCGTAGGCACACGATAAATCCGCGTACCAGGGCTGAGGGTGCGTCACTGGCCAGGAGTAGGGCATCTACCCGAAAACCGATCTCAGGCGTGATGCGCCGGATGCGGGTATGGGCACGCCGCATGGCATGGGCCGTGTAGGCATCGACGATGGCCACACCGCAGCCTGCATCGGCCAGCGCGCAAGCTACGTAATGGGTTTGCACTTGGAGAGAGGCGGCGGATGACGGGGGCGTGTCGATATCGGGCACGGCGGGACCCACTAAGGCACGATGCACTTTTCCGCCAAGCGGATCATGCATGTCCAGCGCGATGAGCGCATCGGGAGGAATATCGCTCAACGAGACCGTCCCGCTGCCGATGCCGGCTTCGTTGTTGTTGTTGTTGTTGTTGTTGTTGTTGTCCGTGGCAGCCGTGGCGGTCGGTGACGCCTTCGGCGACGCGGCGCTGGTGGGTAGCGCATCGAGAACCACCAACTGCGAATGGCCCAACGGCACCGATGCAATACCGGGTGCGACCGGCGGCTCGAAGGTCAGCGCGATGTCGATCTCGCGCAGTTGCAGTTTATCGATGAGTTCGCTGGTGTGATGGGTATGCACGGCGAAGGTGATGCCGGGGTGGCGATCGCGGCTGATCCGGATCGCATGGGGCAAGAGACCAAGGCCCAGGCCGGGCGCGCATCCTACGCGTAAGTGACCGCTGGGATGATGGCGCAGATTGATGGCCAGCCGGCGAATGCCATCCAGACCGACCGTCAGGCGATCGATTTCTGGTGTGAGGATATCGGCTTCGCGCGTGGCGCGCAGCCTTCCCTTTACCCGCTCGAACAGTTTGAAACCCAGCTGTGCCTCGGCGTGCGCGAGCATTTTGCTCGCTGCGGGCTGCGAAATGTGCAGCGCCGCCGCGGCCTGCGTGAGCGAACCGGTGGCAAGGATGGCCTGGATCAGTTCAATATGACGAAGTCGCATTCGGTTTGGCGCGGTGGCCGTCTCACGTCGGATAGCGGGTTTGGTGGTATCTCGCATCGCATGCGTTGGCATCTCTCACCCCGTATATGCCTGGGGGTAACGTCGGAAACCGTATTTGCCGGGGCAACCTCAAATGCGGTGTGTGAAGATGCGGCGTTGCATGTGAAGATCATAGCCTGAGGTTATGGGTGCTGCTTGAATTGGTATTTGTTTCAGTGCATCGATGGATTGAAAATGGAAGAAATCCATACTCGACAGGAATACGCCATGCATGTTTGCGTCATTGGTGCGGGCGTGATCGGCGTCACCACCGCGTACAGTCTGGCCAAAGCGGGCCACACGGTGACCTTGACCGACGCACGCGAGCGACCGGCCGAAGTATCCAGTTTCGCCAACGGCGGCCAACTGAGCTATAGCTATGTTGCGCCCCTGGCCGGGCCCGGCGTGTTGCCCAATGTGCCGGGCTGGTTGCTACGGCAGGAATCGCCGTTGCGGTTTCGGCCGCGGATGGATGTGCATCAGTGGCGGTGGAGCCTGGCATTCGTGCAGGCATGCCGGGCGAGTGTGTCGGATGAAACGACGGCTCAGATGCTGCGCTTGTCCTATTTGAGCCGCGACACGATGAACGCCTGGCTGGCGGAAACGCCTATTGAATTCGGTCACGTGCGCAACGGCAAAATCATCGCGTATCGCAGCCCCGAGTTGCTCGAAAAGGCGCGTGCGCTGGTGGCGTATCAGGCGGCGCGTGGCGCTGAACAGCGTGTGTTGAGCGCTGCCGAAACACTGGCATTGGAACCGTCGCTGGCCGCGATGGGCAGCGATCTGGTTGGCGCCATCTTCACGCCCGGGGAAGAGGCTGGCGATTGCCGCTTGTTTACCGAAGGCGTGTTCGATCTTTTGGGTGGATTGCCCAACGTTACGCGGACGATGAGCAATCCGGTGCGTAAGCTGCGCCGGCGGGGCCGGCACATTGAGGCCGTTGAGACGGCCTTGGGCGACATTCGTGCGGATGCCTACGTGGTGGCAACCGGCACCGGCAGCCGGCAATTGCTCGGTCCGGTGGGGCATGACGTGCCGATCTATCCGTTGAAGGGATACAGCCTGAGTGTGCCGTTGGCGGATGACGACACCAGCGCGCCGTCGATCAGCGTGACCGATTACGAACGTCGCATCGTGTATGCGCGTATCGGGCGTGTGTTGCGCATCGCGGCGATGGTGGATATCGGTAGCCGCGATGCCAAGATCGATCCGGCCCGCATTGCGCTGCTCAAGGAGCAGGTGCACGCCTTGTTTCCGCATCTGGATCTCGACGGGGCGGTGGCATGGGCGGGACTGCGTCCGGCCACGCCGACAGGCAAGCCTATCATTGGCAACAGTCCAGCTGCCGATAATCTTTGGGTCAACGTTGGGCAGGGTGCGTTGGGCTTCACGCTGGCGTGTGGCAGCGCAGCACTGTTGACGCGCTTGATCGCGGGAACATCGACTCCAATCGATGCAGCACCGTTCAAACCTTGATCGATCTTCAGCACTTGAAAGCACGCGATCTATCTACGCCACTCGAAAGCACTTGACTGACCTTCGTTATTTGAAAGCACTTGATCGCTCTACGGTTTGAGAACGCGATCGATCCTCAGCACTTGAAAACCTCTAAAGCGCGATGATTCGAGAAACCCGCGATGTGCGCGAGAAAGGTTTCCCGTCAACGGGGGTGCGGGCTCAATGAAAATTACGGCTGGGCGCATCGATATCGCCCAGCAGCATCGATAGATCAATCAGTCGTTCGGCGATCAGGTGGCGCACATTATTTTCGTTCTGCCAGATACCGTATACCCCGAGCAGCGTTGCACCCAGCAACTCCTTGCGTTGCCGCTCGCTCAAGGCGCGACGCACGATCACGTTGATGGCGCCGGTTTCGTCTTCCAGCGTGACGAAGATCGTGCCTTTGGCGGTTTGCGGTCGTTGCCGCATCGTGACGAGGCCGCAGGCGCGCGACAGGCGCTTGCTGGGAAAGTCGCGCAACACCGCTGCCGTCACGAAGCGCCGCTTGCCCAATTCGTCACGCAGCAGATGCAGGGGGTGACGGTTGAGCGTGAGTCCTACCGAGCCGTAATCGTCGAAGATGGTTTGCGATTCACGGGGCGCAGTCAATTGAGGCTGTTCGTCGTCGACGATGGTAGCCTCGCGCAGCAACCCCGCTTGAGGTTGACTGGCGGCCGCCTGCCAGCGCGCTTGCCTGCGGTGCCCCACCAGCGTACGTAACGCATCCGCAGCCGCCAATGCCTCCAATGCCGCACGATCGAGCCCCGCACGGCGCGCCATATCGGCCACGTCCTTGAATGCGCTTTGACGTCTGGCTTGCTCAATGCGCAGGCCCGCTTCCTTTTGCAGGCCTTTGATCAGGTTCATGCCTAATCGGACATACGGTCGGTTGTGGGAGGCGGGCACGAGATGGTCCGCCAGGTGATAGGGCACCTCACCCTGAATCTCGGACTGCGCCTCGTTCGAAGTCAATGAGTCGAGATGCATGGTGGCATCCCAGTCGCTATGCATCACGTCCACGGGCTGCACCACCACGCGATGACGGCGCGCATCCTGCACCAGTTGCGAGGGCGAATAAAAGCCCATCGGTTGCGAGTTGAGCAATGCCGTCAAAAAGGCTTCAGGCTCGTGGCATTTGAGCCAGGAACTGGCATAAGCCAGCAACGCGAAACTGGCCGCATGACTTTCCGGAAATCCATACTCACCAAAGCCTTCCACCTGGCGAAAAATGGCTTCGGCGAATTCGACGGAGTAGCCCCGGGAGATCAAGCCGCCGATGAGTTTGCCGCGGAATTTTTCTACCCCGCCTTTACGCTTCCATGCTGCCATGGAGCGACGCAGCGCATCGGCTTCACCGCCGCTGAATCCCGCGCCTTTCATGGCGATCTCCATCACCTGTTCCTGAAAGATCGGCACGCCCATTGTGCGCTTGAGCACTTCGCGAATGGCTTCACTGGGATACGTTTCGTCTTCGAGTCCTTGGCGCCGCCGCAGATAGGGATGCACCATGCCACCCTGGATGGGGCCGGGCCGCACGATCGCGACCTCGATCACCAGATCGTAAAACTCGCGTGGACGCAGGCGCGGCAGCATGGTCATCTGTGCGCGCGACTCGATCTGAAAGACGCCCACCGTATCGGCCTCGCAGATCATGTCGAAGGTATGGGTATCGGCGTCGGGAATGTCCTGCATGGCGAACGGCCTGCCGCGGCGCCAGGCCACCCCTTCGAGCGCCCGACGAATCACGGACAGCATGCCCAGCGCGAGCACGTCCACTTTCAAGAGCCCGATGGCATCCAGATCGTCTTTGTCCCACTGCACCACGCTACGGTCGGCCATGGTGGCGTTTTCGATGGGCACCAGGCGCGAAAGCTTGTCGCGCGCGATCACGAAGCCACCTGGATGCTGCGACATATGGCGCGGAAAGCCCATCAGCATCTCCGCCAATGCCGCCCATTGCTGCGCGATCGGCGATTCGGCATCGAGACCGCAGGTGGCAAACGTGCGCAGCAACTCAGTCTTGCCGTCCCACCATTGATGCGACTTGGCGGCGGCATCGATCACGTCGGCGTCGATACCCAGCGCGCGTCCGGTATCGCGCAATACGCTGCGCGGCCGATACGCAATCACCACCGCAGTAAGCGCCGCCCGCGTGCGGCCATACGTTTTGTAGATGTACTGAATGACCTCTTCGCGGCGCTGGTGTTCGAAATCGACATCGATATCGGGCGGCTCGTTGCGTTCAAGGCTGATGAAGCGCTCGAACAGCACGCTGGTGCGATCGGGATCGACTTCGGTAATGTGCAGGCAATAGCAGACGGCCGAGTTGGCGGCCGATCCGCGCCCCTGGCACAAAATGCCTTCGCGACGCGCAAACTGAACGATGTTGTAGACCGTTAAAAAGTAAGCCTCGTAGCGGAGTTGCGCAATCAGATCGAGCTCTTTCTCGATCTGGACATGCACCTTTTCAGGCAAGCCGGCAGGAAACCGCAGGGCGGCGCCGGCGTAGGTTTCCTGGCGCAAGAAGGATTCTGGCGTCATGCCGTCCGGCACGATTTCATCGGGATACTCGTACTTGAGTTCTTTCAATGAAAACGTGCATCGTGATGCAAGCGCCAGTGTATTGGCCAGGGCGGCGGGCGGATACAAACGGGCCAGGCGAAGGCGGGGCCGCAAGTGCTGTTCGGCATTGCCCTTGAGGGCATAACCGCATTCGGCCACGGGCGTACCCAGACGAATCGCCGCGACCACATCGTGCAGAGGCTTGCGGCTGCGCGTGTGCATCTCGACCTGGCCCGCCGCCGCGACGATCAAACCGCTGGCGGCGGCGGCCTGCTCGACGGCGGCGCGATGCAGATCGTCGCGCGACCGGTGAAGCAACGTGAGCCCTAAAGCTGCCCGGCCTGGAAAGGTGGCCGCCAGCCAACAGGCTTGGGCGGTTAGCGTGGCCGCATCGATGCCGTAGGGCGGGGTGAGCAGCGCCAGACAGTTGGGCATGTGCGCCAGATGGGCATAACCCGTGGGCGGCTGCGTGAAGTCATCGCGGGTGAGGTAGTACTCGCCTTTAGGTGCCCGCGTGCGCGCCAATGTGATCAACTCGGACAGGTTGCCGTACCCGTCGCGATTTTGTGCCAGCAGCACCAGAGTGAGGGCGGGGTCGTCGCCCGTGTCGTCGCCACCTTCCCTGGCCTGCTCGGGAAGCGCCGGCGAGCGCGATGTGTGATTGCGTGCCGGGCGTGCCGGGCGTGCAGCGCGCGCGCGCGGTGGCGATAACGTAAAGGTGCTGCCCACGATCAGATGCAGGGCCGGAGGTTCGGTATCGGCCTGCGGCACGGGAGCGCCTTGGGGATCGTCATCGGGCTCTGCGCCACTGCCCGAACCTCTCCCCGGCATCGTATCGCCCTCGATACCGGTATCCGATTCGGGAAACTCGTCCGTCTGGCTGGGTTCGTCCTGCGCTTGAACCTCTTTGGCGCTTTTACGCGCTTCAACATATGCACGCACCACGCCGCCCAACGAACATTCGTCGGTAATGGCCAACGCGGCATAGCCCAGCCGACGCGCCCGATCCACCAATTGCTCGGGATGCGAGGCGCCGCGCAGGAACGTGAAATTGCTCATGCACGTGAGTTCGGCGTAGCCCGCCAGTTCGGGTGAAAACAGGGTTGGCGGCATCTCAGGCATACAACCCATGTAAAAACCATTGGCCGTCGTCGCCGTCGTGGTCTTGATGGGCCGCGCTGCGGTTGCGGTAGATCCAATAGCGCGCATGTGCCGGATCTTCGGCGATGAAATAGTCACGCAACGCCATGGCTGGATCCCACCAGCCGCTTTCGATGCGTTCGGGACCGCGCACGAGGCGTAACGGCGCACGGTAGTAGGGGCGATGGCGCCGGGTTTGCAAGGCCAGTGGCGGATCGAGCAGCCAGAAAGGGGGATCGATCGGTCCCGGCGCGGTGTCCGGCAGGCGAGCGGGTTTGCTCAACGCGTCGCCCCAGCGGTTTGCGGCCTCGGGCCGGTGATCGGCAACGGGCGCTGGCCGCCGCACCCGTTCGGCACCCAGCCGCGCAGTAAGCAATTCCAGCAGCCGTGCGCGGTCGGCTGCCGTGCCACCCGGTTCGGGAAACAACGTGGTGCTGGCCATGGGTTGGGGTACGGTATCGTCGGCCAGCACCACGATGGCGATCACCGGCGCTTCGAGCACCATGCGATGCAGCCGCTCGCGCAGCAATCCGATCAGATGCGAAGCCTGCCAGGCCGGCTCGCCCAGCGTCAGATGCAGTGGCGTGGGCGGGCGCGCATGACGGCCGCGTTCGTGCAGCATCGATAGCGTCATGGATTGAATCGCGCAACGGCGCTGCGTGAGCCAGCCGCTTAACTGTTCGATCAACACGCACGCCACATGCAGCACGCCATCCGTGTGCTCGAGACGCTCATTGAGTTCGATGCGGCGCTCGAAGGTTTCGGGTGCGATCACCCAGGCATGGACTTCGGGGCTCAGCCCGCAGGCCGCATCCAGCGCCTGCAGCAAGGCGGTGCCCACCCGCCGCTGCAAGCTTGCTCGCGGCAGCGCCTGGACATCGCCGATCGTGTGGCAGCCGATGCCTTCGAGCCAGGCCAGGCGCGGCTGCGCTTCGGGCACGCGCGCCAGGGGATACCGTTGCAGCCGTTGCCGCAATTGCGGCAACCGCACGAGCCGGCGTGCCGCTGGGCGAGGATGCCGCGCCAATAGCCAGGCGCCGCGCGCGGTGGGCGCCATGCCGATCGTATGCGCCAACCCGAGTGCCCGCAGGCTGCGCGCCACACGATGGCTCAACGCATGCGGGCCGCCAAACACCATCAGGCTGGCGGTGACGTCCATCAACAAGGTGTTGTCGGGCGCGTAGGCGACTTCGGGGGTGTACTGCAGCATTGCCAGGGCCGCGCCTTCACGGGCCAGGTCTTCGGCGGCCGTATCGCGGTCGAGCAGGATGGCGTGCGGGGCAATCGCATTCACGCCGCCCGCCCGCATCCCCAGGCGTACGCCATCGCGCTGTGCGGTGGGCGTCAGCGCAAGGACGCACCCCTGATCCATGACGGCGCAGGCAGTGACGTCAAGCGGCCACGGCGGACGCAACGCGTCCAGCAGCAACCGGGAGAGGTGTAGGGCGATCCAGAGGCGCATACGGAAGAAAAGGGGAGAAAACCGGCGCGGGCGCATCGAGCGCCAGATGCAGATCGCCCGTGCTGACCGGGCCGCGCCGCTTGAGAATGTGGATATCCAGCCCGCCTGCCGCAGGCGTGAGCACGAGCCGCAAGGGAGCAGGCGACGCGCGATCGGCGGTCTGGACGGGACGAAGCATGAGAAACAAGGTGTCGCTGCCCTGCGCGGCCAGATGCAGCCGGCGCAGCGACTCGGGCCGGATGCGGGTTTGCCACAGCAACAGGGCGCCGCAACTGCCGTTCTTGAGAATTTTCTCGGCGGCCCAGAGGGCATCGCGATCATCGGCGGGCGCCACCCACAGCCACTGCTGCACATCCATGCGCCAGCCCGCGGCGCACACATGATTGGGCGTATGGGGAGGCTGCACCAGGGCAATGGGACGCGTGCGCTCGATGCCGGCCAGCGCCGGGCGCAGCAACCGCATTTCGCCCACGCCGGCCTGCGGCGACAACAGCTCGATCAGATTGCCCAACGGCCAGCCCCCACCCGGCAACTCGGCATTGAGCTGTGGATGGCCGGTGGACACACAGCGCGCCGTAGCGCCCGCCATCTGCGTAGCCCGCCACAAGGCCGGATGGATGTGCTCGGGGTGCCGAAGCATGCCGGAGGATGGCGTCTCGGACGGGATCCGGGCGCATTCGCCCTCGTCCTCACCCTGGATCCGGGCGTGCTCGACCGCTTCAGCCAGGGCCGGAGCCAAGGTGGAAGCAGGGGAATCGAACAGATCGGGCAGGGGGGCCAAGCTCGGCATGAGAAGCATCAGTCAGACAACAGTACTGTATAAATATACAGTATAAAAACGCCTGCCTTGCCAGCCTTTCGGTCCTTCTATCCGTAAGTCTTGGTTTCATCTGGAGTGGAGCGGTCTAGAATGGTCTGTCGTCTTCAAGGAGAGTGTGATGTCTTCCTCACCCGACCGGACCATTGAAATCGTTCCCGGCGACGCCGCGATCAAGCAATTGTTCGTGCTGCTGCATGCCGCGGGCGAATTGCCGCAAGCCATGTTGCCCCTGGCGCGTGCCATCGAGGCTGCGTTTCCGGCGGCCGCCATTCTCATTCCCGCCGCCAGCGACCTGGGGCCGGAAGGCTCGGCCTGCCGCGAGTGGTTTGCCCATACCTATCAATCCTCCGACACCGAAGACGCTGCGTTGACCGAAGCGTTGGGGCCGCTCGCCCATTGGATTCGCGCAGCACAAGCGCGCTTCGGTCTGCTGCAAAGCGATACCGCACTGGCAGGGTTCTCGCAGGGCGCCACGCTCGCATTGGAATCCACCGTGCGCTACGACGGATTGGCCGGCCGCATCCTGGCTTTTGGCGGACGTTATGCAGAACTGCCCAAAGTGCCGCCGCAATTTGCCACTATCCATCTGCTGCATGGGCAGGCCGACGATGTGGTGCCGGTGCGTTATGTGAAGGCGGCGCAATCGCGGCTCACGCAGTTGCAAGGCGATGCCACGATCGATATCGCATCGAACGTCGGTCATGAAATGCACCCCGTGTTGATCGAGCGCGCCATCGTGCGCCTGCAGACATGCGTGCCCTTGCGCAGTTGGGCAGCGGCGCTGGGACTGGATCAGGCGCCGCCGTCGGGATACACGTTGCACTGACGATCAGGCGGCCACGGTAAGCGTCATCGTATGCGCCACCTCGAGGCGGTTGCCGCCCAGCGACTTGGCGCGATACAAGGCGCGATCGGCGGTCGACAGCGCTTGCGCCAAGTCGGGTCGTTCATTCTCGAACGCCGCCAGGCCGATGCTGACCGTGGCGGGTATCCCGAGGCTCTGAGCGCCATCGGCAATTGCTTCGGCGAATGTTCTGGCCACGGCTGCGCCGAGCGACTGGCTGCGGCGGGCATCGTCGCCCCACAGCAGCGCGGCGAATTCTTCGCCACCCAAACGGGCAAGGATGACGTTCGGGCCGAGTACGCCACGCGCAATATCCGCGAAGGCCTTCAACACATCGTCGCCTATCTGGTGACCGTAACGATCGTTGATCGCCTTGAAGTGATCCATGTCGAACGCCAGCACGGCGATCGACCCCTGCGCGCCGCGGCCTTCGATGACGCGCTTGCCTTCCTCGAAGAACCAGCGGCGATTGCCGATGCGGGTGAGGTAGTCGGTGTGGGATTCGCGCATCAGATGACTGTGCCGTTCTTCGCGCACGAGCTTGAGCAAGGTCATCGGCAGGATGACGGAATACAGGGCGCCTTCGTACAACGTGATTTTGCTGGCTGCGGCCTGCAGCGGCGCGCCGAACTCCGCCACCAGCCATGGCAGAATCAGCGCGCGAAAGGTATAGAACAACGTATGGACGGCAGTGATCGCCACCACGAAACGCCTTGCGGGAAACGCCATCATGGTGGGGTTGCGCAGCATCTCCAGGGCGGTCATGGCGCTGACCATCGCAATCGGGATCGAGCTGGCGTAATTCCAGACCACATCCTGCCATCGGGCGCCGGCAACGATCCAGATCGCAGCCATCACCACGAGCAGTCCGGCCGGGAAGAGCCGGTATTGCCGGCCTCTGAACGAGGCGACGCCATGCAGGATCAACAGATAACCGCTCAGAATGATCAGGTTGCTGATCGCGGAGCCCCACGCACCGGGCAGGTCGCGGCGAAACAGCACGGCCGCGCAGCCGATCGCGAGCGTGGCATATCCCGAGGCGAGAATACGCAGCGTCTTGCTGCGTTCGGGATGGGTGAGATGCTCCCAGAACGTCATCCCCGCACTGACGAGAAGTGTTCCGACGGCAATCAGATAGAGGGTGAGGAGATCGACGAGCATCGTGAGGACAATTCGCCGATCTAGCGCGGCGTTCGCCGCAATCTTACTGGTAAAAAAATGGATTTAGGGTGCGAGCCGTGCGGCAAAGGGCGCGGATGTTGTTGCCGCGCGACCCTCGCCGCCATACCCGTCAGCTCACCGCATCCAGGCGGACCTGTACGCTGTCCGGGCCGTACACCGGCGTGGCCTTGAAGCCGGTCACGGTGATCCCGTCGAAGACGCCATGGACCTTGCGTGCACGCAGCACGGTGAAGGTATCGCCCACGCGCGGCGTGTAGCCGGCGGCGAAGTCCACGGTCAATTGTCCGGACAATGCCGCGTCGGCCGATGCGGTGAGTTGCCCGGCGGCGTTCTCGCCCAGTGTGACGGCGAGAACGCCGGCGCCGATCTGTGTATAGGTGCCTTTGACCTCGACTGGCTGGCTTGCCGCGGTCGCCAGCGTGCCGGCGCCCACGAATACCGCACCGGCGCCGAGCGCGTTGGCCGACGCCGCGCGCAGGGTGCCTGCCGCCACCAGGGTGCCACCGCTATAGGTGTTGTTGCCGGTCAGGCTCAGCGTACCCGAGCCGTTTTTCGTCAACTTGCCGGCGCCGGCGATATCGTTGCGCCATGCGTCCTGTGCGTGAAAGCCGCCCCGGCTCGCATCCAGGGTAACGTCCACGTCGCCGTTGAAGGCACCGTAGCCATCGGCCGCGGCAAACAGGTTGAGGCGGCCGTAGCCCTCGGCGTCGTCGAGGATCGGATAGCCCGACGGCAAGGCGGTGGTCTTGAGCACCACGCGGCGTTGCTCGCTGTTCAGATAAGGCAGACGGGTTTCAAGAATGACCTCCGCGCCTTTGGGGACGACGGCGGGGCGGGTGGTATCGGCGATCGGTGTGAAGTCGAACGTCAGGCGACGGCGATACTCGGCTTGGTTGACGGTGTGATCGGCAAAGCGGTCCACGCGTGCATCGGTGGATCGCGCCAATGTGATGAATTGCTCGGGCGATGCGGCGCCGATGGCAGTCATCAGGGTCTGGCGCGCTTGTGCCACCGCCACGGCGCGCGTGCCTTCGTCGGTCGCGTAGATGTTGCCCACGGCCGAGGCCTGACCCAGCATGCGCCCGCTGATCACGTCGAGCGGCGAATGCATGCCGGCGATGATCCGGCTTTCGCCGAGCTCGACGCCGCGGGCGACCAGTTCTTGAAAGCGCTCGGGGACGAGATAGGCCATGCCGATGGCGTTGCGCACCGATTCCGCGGTGTGGCCGCTCGGAAAGCCGCCGTCGGTGGCCGCCGTGCTGCTCTTGGCCGGTTCGAGCGCCGGCACCACTTGCACGCTGTTGCTCCAGCGCCAGGGACGCGCGTACTTGTAAAAGCGTTTGCCGGGCTCGGTCGAGGCGTTCTCGCCCATGCTTTGCACGAAGGCGATGACCTTGCCGAATTCGGGGTTGGCCGTGCCGGACACGCCAGTATTGTTGCCGGTATCGTCGTACCTGACCGTGGTGGCGTTGGCGGGAACGTCAGTAATGCTGGTGGTCTGGCGAGCTGCGGCGCGCCATGCTGCCGTGAGCGGGCCCAGGCCATCGGTCACGCTGTAATTCTTGCCGCGCCGATCGTCCAGATAGGCGGCGATCGCTTGCTCGGGCGTGCGCTTCGCGGTGACGCGAACCACGTAGTCGATGTTCTCGTTGTGAACAGCCTGGTTCTTGATCTTGCCGTCCGTTGCATCGCCGGGCGTGCCCGTCCAATCTGAAGCGACGATCGCCGGGAAACCGTTGGCGGCGTTCGCATTGACGCCGGCATCGACCAGACGCGAACGCGGCTCCCAGATGTCGAGGAAGCCACCCAGCACACGAACGCCGGCGTTGGTCTCGAGCGTGGCGTAGCGTGGATCTCCGCGCTGGTTGGTCGCGGCGAAGTCGACGAAAGCCGGCGCGTTTTGCAACGGTGCCGTCTCGGCGTATCCCAGCCCTGCGGGCGGTGAAGGAATGACGTAAGGCGCTTCGACGATCGGCGTATCGACGTCCGGTGAGCGGTCATCGTCGTCATCGCCGCCGCAAGCGGCAAGCGCCAACAGCACGGCGACCGAGGTCGCGCGCAACGCATAGGATGAAAGCGCCTTGAAGCTGGGGTGTGCAGAGTACATTGCCATTAAACATGCTGATTGAGAAGCACTGCATGCTAGCCATGCATTGTTTAAGGGCAATGACAGGAACGACTATCCCTTGGTGCACCCTGCCGGATTGAAGGTGCGCTTGGTAGCGGCCGGATGGCGCGCGAGGGCCGCGGCAGGGCGAATCGGGCGGCGCACGAGTTCACCGCTGCAGTTGGGGCAAACGTTGCCGAGCTTATCCTCGGCGCATGCCCTGCAGAACGTGCACTCGAAGGTGCATATTCTGGCATCAAGCGATTCGTTCGGAAGATCGCGATCGCAACATTCACAACTGGGTCGAAGTTCAAGCATGGGGATCTGGGCAAGGGCGTCGAAGACGAGATCATTGCAAAGATCGCAAGGGTCCTCAAGCCCTTTCATCGGCGTCCGATGCCGAGATCCCGGCAGCGCGCGCCCGTGCGTAAATCACGCATGCTCGACGCCGCGCGAACCGGGTTATTCCCAGCCGCCGCCCAATGCCAGAAACAGCGCAATCTGATTGCTTGTCAGTGCGGCTTGCGACGCCGCCAGGGCGCTTTCCGTACCGGCCAGCGTGCGCTCGGCATCGAGCACCGTGAGGAAATCGGCCTTGCCGGCCTGGAACACGGTTCGGGCCTGGCTGGCCGCCTCACGGCTTTCATTTCTCGCTGCCTCGAGTGCTTGATTGCGATCGAGTTGCTGCGCATACACGGTCAGTGCACTTTCGGTTTCGCGCAACGCGCCCAGCACCGCACCATCGAACTTTGCGTAGGCTGCGCGCGTGTCTGCTTCGGACTGCGCGATGCGCGCTTGCGCGGCGCCTGTGTTCGGAATCGTCCACGAGATCAATGGCCCCAGGCTCCAACTGAATGTGCCACGCTCGCCCAGCAGATTCACCGGGCCGCCCGATGCGGCCGACAGCCCCAGACTGATCTTGGGGTACAGGTCGGCGGTCGCGACACCAATACGTGCCGTCGCCGCAGCGAGTGCGCTCTCGGCCTGCCGGATATCGGGCCGGCGCCGCAACAGCGCCGCGCCATCGCCGACCGGAATCGGTTGCGCCAGCACAGGTGGCTTGTCGCACTGCGCCAGCGCTTTGGGAAACGCGGTGGGCACGTCGCCCGTCAACGTCGCCAGGCGATAGAGCGCCGTGCGGCGTTGCGCGATCAGTGGCGGAAGGTTGGCTTGCAACTGCTGCAACTGACTGCGCGCGCGGGTGACGTCGAGCGCGGTGCCGCGGCCGGCTTGCTGCAGACGTGACGTCACATCGAGCGATCGGCGTTGTACGTCGACCGAGTTTTGCGCGGAGTCGATCTGCATGCCCGAGGCGCATGCATCGGCGTAGGCGCGAGCGGTTTCGGCCGCAACGGTCACGCGGGTGGCGTCCAGCGCGGCTTGCGCGGTGGCGGCGTCTTGCGTGGACGCTTCGATGGCGCGTTGAATCTGGCCGAAGAGATCGACTTGGTAAGCGACCGACACGCCGCCCGAGTACGACCACCGGCTCTTGGGGCGGGCATCCGGCTGAAGGGCCTGCACGCCTGACACATGCCCGAACGTCGGGCCGCCCGTCACGCCCACGGTGGGCTCGGCCTGGGCCTGCACGGCCTCGAGCGCGGCTTGCGCGCGATCGAGATTGGCCGCAGCCACGCGCAGATCGGTATTGGCCGTCAGCGCGCGCTCGATCAAGGCGTCGAGTGTGGGGTCGTTATACAGGCGCCACCAATGCGGCGGCAGCGGTTTGAGCGCAACGGCGGTGGTGTCGTTCGTGCCGGCAAAGGGCGCTTGCGCGGCATCGCGGGTGATGACGGCGTCGGCCGGACGTTGATAATCGGGGCCGACGGCGCTGCAACCGGCCAAGACCAGCACGCTCAGCAGAAGCGGGCGAAAGGCGTTCATTGCGCGCCTCCCGTCACCGACCCGTCAGCAGTTGTGGCCGCGCTCGTGCCGGCATGGTCTTGCGTGGCTTTGGCCACCACCGCCACCGTGGCCGTTTGCCCGGCCACCAGCCGCACGCCCTCCGGCACGTGATCGATGGCCACGCGAACGGGAATGCGTTGTGCCAGCCGCACCCAATTGAACGTGGGATTGACGTTGGGCAGCAGATTGCTGCCGGTGCTGCGGTCCCGATCGGTAATGCCCAAGGCAATGCTGTCCACATGGCCACGGATCACGCGCGACTCGCCCATCAGGGTGACGTCCACGTTATCGCCCACCCGGATCGACGGCAATTTGGTTTCCTCGAAATAGCCTTCGACGTAGAACGTTTGCGTTTCGACGAGCGCCATCACGCCGCGTCCCGCCGTGACGTAACTGCCGGCGCGCAGGTCGAGATTGGTGACGCGGCCATCGGCGGGCGCAACGATGCGGCTGCGATCCAGATTGAGCTGCGCGGCCTGCACGGCCACCCGTGCCTGCTCGAGCGAGGCCTGGGCCTGTTCGAGCTTGGTCTGGCTCTGCTCGCGGATCTCGGTGGACACCAGGTCGCCCAGGCCACGGTTGCGCTTCAAATCCCGTTCGGCCTGGCGGCGCGCGACTTCGGCCGTTTCGACGGACGTGCGCGCTTGCGTCAACGCGAGATCGAAGCGCGCGCGGTCGAGGACGACGAGCACGTCGCCGGCTTTGACATCCTGGTTGTCGCGCACGGGGATCTCGGCCACGAGGCCCGATACATCGGGGGCAACCTGCACCACGTTGGCCTTGACCCGACCGTCGCGCGTCCAGGGTTCGACTTCATAATGATCCCAGAGCTTCGTGCCGGCGTAGATGGCCGCAGCGACGACAACCATCGTGACGGCAAACCGGCCGATCGCTGCGGGACGCAATGCATTGGGGTATTTCATACTGCACGCTCAAAAAGATAAGGTGAAAGCTGCACGGCCGCATAAAGCAGCACAACGAAAAGCGCCAGGTCGAACAACGCCGGGTGCCACACGTGGCGATAGAAGCCGACGCGGGCAAGCAGGCGGCGCACGACCCAGGCCACGCCTGCGGTGAGCACGGCCAGCACCAGCAGCCAGGGAAAATAGATACCGTAGAGATTGAATTCGCCGATCATGCTGCGGACTCCGAAACAGCGACCGAAAACCCGCCGGGCACGTACGCCTGCGCTTGAGGAAACAGACCGCGGCGGATGCCGACCAGGGCGACCACGGCTTGCCCGCGCGCAGCGCTGTCGCGATCGATGGCGATCACGCTCGCCAACGCGCGATCGATGCACGCCAGCAGCGCGGGCGTCTGGCCTTCCCCTTGTGCCATCTTCGGGCGGTCGTGAAAGAAGGTGGACAGGCCGCGCAAGGCAGTTTGAATCGCGGGCCGTGCAGCGGGCAGATCGTTCTTGATGCGTTGCAGATCGACGATATCGCGGCCTACGCGCAGGTCCTTCAAGGCGTCGCTCGCGGCGGCCTTTTCGTTATCGGCGGTGAGGCCCAGACGCATCTGCAAGAGACCGATGCGATCGAGCAAGCGCGCGTTGAAGCTGCGGGCGTCAGGGGCGCGTTCGGCCGCAGCGTAGCCTGCCAGCGAGTTCCAGTTGGCCGCCTGAATGCGGCGTGCACTGGCTTGTACGCTGATGGAACGGAAGAGGGCCGCCACCAATGCCGCAGAACCGACGCCGATGACTTGCGCCGTATAGGTATCGAGAAACGAGACGAGATCGGCCGTTTGCGTGTCGTGCAGCGCGAGCGTGCCAAGAAAGCCGAACAGCATGGCCATCGCCTTGCCGAACACCGCCGGTCGCGCGAGAAACATGCCGAGCACCAGACATACCGGAAACATCGTCATGGCGAGCATTTCGAAAGAATGCACGGCCGGCATGATGCCCAGCAGGTATAACCCCGAGATTGGCATCGAGAGAATCGTGTAGGTGAGGAATTGCACGATGCCCGGCACGGGGTTGTCTTGCGATGCGAAAAAGCTGCTGAATACAGCGGCCATCAACACCGCGGTGGCGCCGTTGCTCCAACCGGTAAAGATCCAGAAGGTGCAGACTGCACTGATGGCGATGCCTGCAGCAACGGCCGAAAGCAAGGCGATACCGTGATCGCGGTGAAACACGTTGCGGGCCGACGGCAAGGGTTTTTCCTTGAGGGCACGACGACGGCCGCGTACGCCGGCCTGAATGGTGGCGCGCAGCGTCAGGCAGGTGCGATAGGTGTCCATCAATGCCAGCAAGCGTGCGCTCAAGCTGGTGAGCAACGCACCGCGCCAGTCGGTCGCCGCAGTCAATGGCGGGGCGAGTGCCTGGATCGCCGCGCGCAATGCGGTCGTTTCTTCGGCCGTGACGTCGGCACCTCGCTCGAACCACACATCCACGCGCGTCAACACATCGGTCACGTCGCCTGGCAGTGCCTCGCCTTCAGGCGTCAACGCGATCAACCGATCGTCGATCGCCGACACGAGCGGCGTAAGAGTGGCCATGCTGTCCTGGATCGCCCGCACGGCGCGGGCGGTCCAGCGGATGTTGTTGGTGTCATAGGGCACATGCGTGGAGAGCACCCGCAGTTGCGTGATGTCGTTGGCGAGCGTGCGGCGTTCCTTGCGGCGGCGCTCGTCGGTGGCGCGCAGGAGCGTGTCGCCGATCCAGCTGCGCGCGTCCTTCAAAGTGCGATCCAACCCGGCCAGCACAATCGGTGCCACGCTGCGCGGCAGGATCAGCGTATGAACGAGCGTCGCGCACAGAATGCCGAGCGAGATTTCCTCAACGCGGGCCAAGCCGGTGTCGAACACAGCGTCGGGCGCCAGCACACTTGGGAAACCGATCATCGCAGCCGTATAGCCGGCCAGCATGAACAGATAGCCGCGCGGGGTACGGTCGAGCACGGAAAAATACACGCACACGCCCACCCACAGCACCATCGCGCCTGTCATCAGCACCGGCGCATTTGAGAGCAGCGGTACGAGGTAGACGACGACGGCGCAGCCGGTAAACGTGCCGATCAATCGATATACCGCCTTGGAGCGCACGGCACCGGCAAAGGGCTGCGACACGATATACGCGGTCGTCATCGACCAGAACGGTCTGGGCAGACCGATCCGGTACGAAACGTACAACGCGAGCAAAGCGCCCGCGTAGCATTTGAGAGAGAAGATCGCCTCTTCGGCGGTAAACGGTTTCATGGCAAGGCAAAAATCAGGTCGAGGGGGCGCCGGTTTCCATCATGGCGGCACTGCGTCCCAGCGTGCATTTGAGCGACTCGAGCACGCGCAACGCGGTTTTCAGGTCGCCGGCGTCGATATCTGCGAACAGCGTCCGGCGCAGCTGCACCAGCAACGCTTCGATCTGTACTCGCTGAGCGTTGCCGGCTGGCGTGAGGTGCAACGTTTTGGCGCGCCGGTCATTCGCGTCTTCCTTGCGCTGCATCAGGCCGGCCGCGACCAATTGATCGAGAATGCGCACCAGCGACGGACCTTCCACGCCCAGCGCTTCGGCAAGCGCGCCTTGGCGCACCCCGTCGCCCAGACGGCCGGTCATCACGATGGGCCAGGCGGTGGCCTGCGATAAGCCAAGATCGGCCAGCGCGCGATCGGCCACGCCGCGGTAGGCTCGGGAAACCACGAGAAGGTTTGCGGTCATGGCGCTGAGGTCGGAGTCGGATGGCGTGTTCATGACTGCATTGTAGCCTATTTATTAGCATCCTATCTAATAGGCTTGAAATAAAAGGCGTTTGTGCCCTATTTTTGTGTCGCCCAGCAACGACTGATCGGATCTCCAGCCATTGACCCTCCGTCGCCCGGCTCGTCGACGTCAGCGATCACGAGCGGCGTGCGATATGAATGCCCTCTCCGCCACCCAGGCGGAGAGGGCATTCATTACTTGGCCCGTGTCAGCACGGCGACCGGCCAGTCTGCCAGCAGGCTTGCCACGGGCACCACACCGTCTGCTGCCACATGGCGGTCGCAGCCGTTGACGACATCGGCGAGCGCGGTCCCCGCCAGATTCTGCGGCAACGTAATGGTGGTGTCGCCCCAGAAATCGGGGTCGATGGCCGGCACGACGCCTTCCGGTGCCGCGTGATCGATGCCGGCAGCCGCCAGACGCGGCACCACCACGACCACCGTTTCGCCATCGTGCACCCGTGCGAACGCGAGTACGTGACGGGAATGCGTGCCTTCCGCATGCAAAGGAATATAGCGCCCGTGCTCGAAGATTTCCGGTTGCGCACGTCGCAGTTGCAGGACGCGAAACCACACGGCTTGCTTGATGCGGCCATCGTGCCAGTCGCGCAGCAAAATGGCGTCCGTGACGCTGCCATCCTGCAGTGCTCTCAGGCCGGCTTCGCGCGCCTCGAAATCCACCGGACGGCGATTATCGGGATCGACCAGGCTGAAGTCCCAGAACTCCGTGCCCTGATAGTTATCCGGAATCCCCGGCGAGGTCAGGCGCAGCACCGTTTGCGCCAGACTATTGATCGCGCCGGCGGCGGCGATCTCGCGCACGAACACGGCCAGGTCGCTGGCTGGCGAATCGGCGCCTTCGGTCGTCAACAGGCGGTCAAGCAGGCGCTGGCAGCTCTTTTCATACGACTCGTCAGGCGAAATCCAGCTGCTGCGCAGCTTGGCTTCGCGTACCGACTTCAACTGCCACTGCGCCACGCGCTCGCCAAACGCTTTCAACCCTTCCGGATCATCCGCCGTCAGATCCAGCGGCCACGCGCCGATCAGGGTCTGGTACAGCATGTAGCGGTCGCCGCCACTGATACCGTCGCGATCGCCGGCGCCATCGTGGCGTTCAAACCAACGCAGCACGGTTTCGCGCCAGCGTACCGGCATTTCACTCAAGACGGCCAGACGCGCGCGCACGTCTTCGCCGCGTTTGTGATCGTGGGTGGCGGTGGTGAGCATGGCCTGCGGCGCATGCGCGGCGCGCTCGGCGCTGTGTGCGTGAAAGGCTTCAGGCTCGAGGGCGAACACATCGGGATCCGAGCCCACGTCGTTCACCGAGAGCAGGCGACCGTACTGATAGAAGGTCGTGTCTTCAAGTGATTTAGCGGCCAGGGGCGGCGTCAGTTGTTGAAAGCGGCGAATCGCCTTTTGCCGCAACAGCCGTTGCGCCGGATCGGTGACCGATCCGGGCGCATCGCCGCCCAGCCATGCGGCCAGTACGTCAAGCAGCGGCCGATCGTCACCATCGTGCTCGTCGGCCATGCGCGTGCGTGCACGGGCGAGAATGGCATTGAAGCGTTCCACATCGCCGCCCGCGCGACCGGCGTCATCGACGTACGTGCGGTAGACCGGAAACGCAAGCAACAGCTCCCAAAGCGCGCGTTGCAGCGCCTCACGCGAGTAGTCGCGCGTGGCGGTGCTGCTGCGTGCGATGGCATGCAGGGCATTGACGGTGGCGTTGCGCTCGACCGGGAAGTGACGTTGCAGCATCAACTCGCGCGCATCGCGCCATACGGTCATCACGGCGCGATTGTCGCCTGAAAGTCGCTCCCACAGCGCAGTGAGTGCAGGTTCGCCGTGCGGATCGTGCAGGAGAGCGCCCACCTGTGCCATGAAGTCATAACCCGTGGTGCCATGCACGCGCCACCGGTCGTCAAGCGGTTCGTCGTGGGCAAGAATCTTTTCGATCAGCAGCCATGCAGGCGTGCGCGGCAGGGCGGCGGGCCGGTCATCCATGCGGGCATCCAGGGCCGCCCGCAAACGCGCGCAATACGCGATGGGATCGGCCAGACCGTCCACGTGATCGATGCGTACGCCATCGATCAAGCCTTCGCTGTACAGCCGCAAGGTCAGTGCATGCACGGCGTCGAAAACTTCGGGATCTTCAACACGCACGCCCACCAGTTCGCTGACTTCGAAAAAACGGCGCCAGTTGATCTCCTCGGGCGCGCACTTCCACCATGCCAGGCGGTAATGCTGGCGCTCGATCAACGCATGCAGGGCCTCACGACCCTCAGGCGTCTCGGGGTTGTGCGATGCCAGCACCGCGTCTTGCGTGTCGGCCATCGGCAAGGTGCCGGGGGCGATCGGGTAAGGATTGCCGTACACATCGAGCCGGTAGCGTCCTTCTTCGTGCACCAGCTTGAGATGGCCTTCGGCCAGTGCCTGGCCATAAGGGTGACCCAGAAATGGCGCGAGGATTTTATTGTGCAACGCCGGATCGGCGGGTGCCCAATCGATGTCGAACCATTCGGCGTAAGGGCTGGCCAAACCGTTCTCCCACACGTCCCACCACCAGGCATTGCTGGCATGCGTGGCCATATGATTGGGCACGATATCCAGGATCAATCCCATGCCGTGCTGACGCAATGCATCGACCAGACGGTGCAGCGCGGCTTCGCCGCCGAGCTCGGGATTGACCACGGCATGATCGGTGACGTCATAGCCGTGCGTGGAGCCCTTACGGGCAGTGGACAATGGCGAGGCGTAAAGATGGCTGATGCCCAAGGCGGCGTAGTACGGCACGCGGCGGCATGCGTCGTCGAGAGTGAAATCGGCGTGAAACTGTAGCCGGGCGGCGGCGCACGGTAACGTCATGATTGGCTCCGGGCTTGGTGAATGGCGGCGACGCGGTCTTGCACGTCGGGCGCATCGAATAGGGTAAGGGCGGCGACCGGCAGACGTTGCACCCAGTTCGGATGCTCGTCGATGGTGCCGGGAATATTGGGTTGTTCATCGAGTGCCAGAAGATCCTCCAGCGGCACGACCACCAACGGCGCGGGGCCATGCGCGGTGAACTCGAGGATCGCCGAGACAGGCGGCGCATCGGGCGCGTCTGCCGGCGGGTGTCGCAGCAGCGCACCCGTGCGCTCCAGCGCGGCGCGCAGGGCCTGCTTGTCGGCCTCGCGCGTCTTGCGTTGATCGGCTTCGGTATCGTTGGGGCCAAAAAGCTTGAGCTTGGCGCGCCATTCGATATCGCGGCCGCGCCACCATCCCGGGATCGTCGGCAGGTCGTGCGTGGTGGTCATGGCCATCGACGCGTCAGACCATTGCGTGGCCGGGATGAACGCGCCATCCTCATCGCGTTCGAACCACAGCACCGTCATCCCCAACATGCCGGCGCGAGCGATGCGCGTGTTGAAGCCGTCCGGCACGGTGCCAAGATTTTCACCGACGACGATGGCATCGTGACGCCAGGCTTCGAGCGCGATCAAGCGCAGCATGTCGTCGATCGGATAGCGCAGATAAGCGCCATCGCCTGCGTCGGCGCCCTTGGGCACGAGCCAGGTGCGCTGCAAACCCAGGACGTGATCGATGCGGATGCCACCCGCGTGCTCGAGCACGGCGCGCAACATCTCGATGAAGGCGGCATAGCCGTTCGCATGCATGGCGACCGGCGAGAAAGCCGTCAAGCCCCAATTCTGGCCGAGCGGGTTATAGACATCGGGCGGCGCGCCGGGGGAGAGTCCCTGCAGCACATCCTCCTGCCGGCTCCAGGCGTGACTGCCGCCGGGATCGGTGCCCACGGCCAGATCTGCAATCAGTCCCACCCCCATGCCATGCGCGCGTGCGCACGCTTGCGCGGCGGCCAGGCCATCGGCGGCCAGCCATTGGGCGAATGCGAAGAAGGTAACGTCGCGGGCGTGATCGCGTGCAAACGCCGCCACGGCGCGGCTGGCGGGATCGCGCAAGGCGTCCGGCCAATCTTGCCAGGGCAGAGACTCGCCTTGGCGAGCGCGTTCACTCTGAATGGCTTCGAAGATGGCGTGGCGTTCGAGCGCCTCGCCGCCGCGCTCGCGGAACGCGTCGAACGCGTCGTGCCGCGGATCGTGTGCGCCGTCGATCCAGCCATCGAACAGGTGGCGCAACACACGCCACCGCGCGGCGCCCGCCGCCGGCCAGTCGATCCGATCGCGTGCCTCAAGCGCCGCCAAGGTTTCGGTCAGGCCAAGCGCGCTCACCGCTTGCGACACGGCGTCACGCCCGAATTGACGTGCGGGATCTGCAAACAACCCATTGAGCAATAAGCGGCTCGACGGGCTGTAGGGGCTGTAGCGTGAGGGATCGGCGCCGAACATCGCATGCACCGGGCTGATCGCCAGCGCTTCTGCGCCGCGTTCGGCCGCTGCCGCCGCCAACTCGGTGAGCGCCGTGAAATCGCCGAAGCCGCCCGACGCGGATGCATCGGCGTGCCGCAGGCTATACACCTGGGCAGCCGGGCCCCAGGCGCGCGCCTTCGGATGCGTCAGCCGTTCGGCCACACTTGGGCATTGGGCGGGTGCCACGGCAATGGCGACCTCGACGTCGCCGATGTGGGCAACGTAATACCCCGGCTCGGCGACAGGTGCCAATTGGGCTGCGCCGTCTTTCGTAACCTCAGCGCGACCTTCAGCAACCTTCTCCCGCCCGGCAGACGCGCTGTCGTCGAATAGACCGCCCTCGGGGGAGGCAAAAAGATTGGCGTCCGAATCGGCGAAAAGCCCGGCATCGTCGGTGGAGAAAAGTGCGGTGTCGGCCTCCGGATCGGGCTCGGCATCCAACGGGTCGCCGACGGGCTCGACGCTGTGGTCGACTTCGACTTCGGCTATGGCTTCGGCTTTGGCATCCACATCGACTTCGACATCTGCATCGGCTTCGCCCACGCCGGCGTCGTCGCGATGTCGCGAGACCTTGCCGCCATCGGCACGGCGGAACAAGGTATACGAACCGGCAGCGACGCCGGCGATCACGATCGGCGTGTCGACGGTCGCAATCACCAGCGCGGGTGTGGCACCACCTTGCACCGCTGACAGTTTTTCGGTGCTGGCCTGAATGCTGGCAGTGTCTTCAGCCGGCAGGCCAAGCGCCGCCAGGAGCACGCGCAAGGCCTGCGGCGCGACAGTCTGCGGCGTGCCGCGTGCGTCGTCCCATTGCACCAACAGGCCGGCTTGCTCGGCAAGCGCGATCAGCGCGGAATCGTCCGCGTCTGGATGAGTCATGGTGGCTCCGAGTAAGCGAGTAGGGGGTCTGCGCGTCAGGGCGCAGACGGCGCACGCAGCAACGCAACGGTCGTGCCTGCCGGGAGCTGCACCGAACGCAGTGCCGCATCGGCACCGGCGCGGCTTTCGAACAGCACTTCGGCCTCGGCATCATAGTCATCGCTGAGCTTCTCACCAGTGACCGGTTCGGTCCCCAGATTGGTGAAGATCGCCAGGGTGCTGCCGTCGCCCAACAACCAACGCGCCGACACGGCATGGCTGCCCAGTACTTGCGCGCCCAGCGAGGTGGCGCCGGCCAGGTGCGGGGCAATGCGCGTACGGCGCAGGCCCAGCAGGTGGCGGTAGAGGTCGAGCCAGGTCGATGCGTCCGGTGCACCCGCAGCGTCGTCGTCGCGCGAGCGTTCGTATGTCGAGGATTCGTTGGGGTCGGGAATTTTGGCCTGTGCGGCTTCGTCCTCGAATTCATGCAGCCCCGCAAACTCGCGCCGGCGACCTTCGCGAACGGCCTTCACCAGTTCGGCATCGGTGTGACTGGTGAAGTACAGGAAGGGCGTTTCCACGCCGCGTTCTTCGCCCATGAAAATCAACGGGATATGGGGGCACAGCAACTGCATCGCCACGGCGGCGTGCAAGGCCTCATGATCGGGCGGCGCCAGAGAAATCAGCCGCTCGCCCATGGCACGGTTGCCGATCTGGTCGTGGTTTTGCAGAAACAGCACGAAGGCAGTCGGGCGCAGGCGATGGCTCGGCGTGCCGCGCGGTTCGCCCTTGCGCATCTTGGAGGGCTCGCCCTGGAACACGAAGCCTTCACCCAACACGCGCGCCAGCTTTTCGGCCGGTGCATCGGCGTAATCGATGTAGTAGGCATTGGTCTCACCGGTGAGCAGGTGATGCACCACGTGATGGGCATCGTCGTTCCACTGCGCATCAAAACCATTTTCCATATGGCTGGCGATGTTGTCATCGTTCTCCAGCACCAGATGCACCTGACGGTCTTCGTCAATGTGGCTGCGCACGAACGCCGCCATCTCCGGAAGCCATTCCGGCTCGGCAATGGCGTGTACGGCATCCAGGCGCAGGCCATCGAAGCGGTACTCCGATAGCCAGTAGAGCGCATTCTCGGCGAAGAACGTGCGCACCGGCGTTTTGCGGAAATCGATCGCCGGGCCCCACGGGGTTTGCGTATCTTCAGTGAAGAAATCGCGCGCGTAGGCGTTGAGATAATTACCGTCAGGGCCAAAGTGGTTGTAAACCACGTCCAGAAACACCATCAGCCCCAGGCCGTGCGCCGTGTCGATCATGCGCTTCAAGTCGTCGGGGGTGCCGTAGGCCGTGTCGGGCGCGTATGGCAGCACCCCGTCATAGCCCCAGTTGCGTGCGCCGGGGAAGTCGGCGATCGGCATCAGTTCGACGGCCGTCACGCCCAATGCGGCGAGATCGGGCAGGCGCTTGGCGATGCCATTGAAGCCGCCGCACAGTCCGGGATGCAACTCGTACAGCACCGTTTCCTCAAACAGTCGGCCCCGCCACTCGGTATGCTGCCAGGCGAAGGCGTCCGGCGCTGTCACGACGCTGGCGTCATGCACATCGCCATCCTGCAATCGCGAGGCCGGATCGGGTACGGCAAGATCGCCGTCGATGCGAAAGCGATAGCGCGAACCGGCGCGGCAGGTGGCTTGCGCCACGAAGTCGCCGTTGCTTTCGCGCGTCATGGCGGCAGGTGCGCCGTCGTCGATGACCACATCGACCTGAGTCGCGTTAGGCGCCCAGAAGCGGAATTGGGTGGTGCCGTCAGGCTGCGCGGTTGCGCCGTAGGTGGGTGTAAAGGTACTCATTCGGATTCCGCCGGTAATACAACACCCAGCAGCGTCAGGCTGTGGGCAAGTACGACGATGTGGCCTTCGCCAAAATCACGCTCGGGTTCGTCGGGCCGAGCGCTGTCCATTAGCAAGCGCCATGACTGGGCCGGCTCGGGCAACTTGAAGGTCATGTCGTGGTCGCACGCATTGAGCAACAACAGTGTCATATCCGTGGCGCCCGTCTCTGGGTCTTCGGCGGCACGGCGCAATCCCAGCACGCGGCCCTCGGGATCGTCCCAGGCTTCCGGGCTCAAACCGTGGCCATCCAGATCGAACCAGGCGATGCACTTGAGACCCGGGCGAATTTCGCGATTGCCGTCTGTGTATCGGCTCATGCGCAGCGACCGGTATTGATGGCGCAACTGCGTGGCCCGACCCACGAACGCGGATAGCGAAACGCCGGCCGGTTCTGCCGCCGTTTTCCAATCAAGCCACGAAACGGGGTTGTCCTGACAATAGGCGTTGTTGTTGCCATCCTGGGTATTGCTGAACTCATCGCCCGCCAGCAGCATCGGGGTGCCGTGCGAAAACAGATTGGTGGCGATCAAGGCGCGCTGGACGCGGCCCCGCACCTCATTGATGTGGTGATCGTCGGTAGGGCCCTCGACACCCCAGTTGCGGCTGCAGTTTTCGCTATGGCCGTCGCGCCCGTCTTCCTGGTTGGCATCGTTATGCTTTTCGTTGTAGCTCACCACATCGCGCGTGGTGAACCCATCGTGCGAGGCGATGAAGTTGATCGATGCCCAGGGACGGCGGTGCCGGCGGTCGAACAGATCGGGCGAGCCCATCAGGCGGCCTGCCAGCTCGCCGCGTTGGCCAGGGTCGCCGCGCCAGAAGCGCCGCACGGTGTCGCGATACTTGTCATTCCATTCGGCAAAGCCCGGCGGATGCTGCCCGAGTTGGTAACCGTCGGGACCGATATCCCACGGCTCGGAAATCAACTTCACGCGTTGCAATACAGGATCTTGCAGGATGGCGTCGAAAAAGCCGGAGCCCGGATCGAAACCCGTGCCCTCGCGGCCGAGCGTCACGCCGAGATCGAACCGGAAACCATCCACCCGGTAAGACGTGGCCCAATAGCGCAGCGAGTCCATCACCATCTGCAATACGCGCGGGTGCGACAGATTCACCGTGTTGCCGCAACCGGTGTCGTTGATGTAATAGCGCTCCTGGCCGGGCAGCAGGCGGTAATAACTGGCGTTATCGAGCCCGCGCCACGAGAGGGTGGGGCCCAATTCGCTGCCTTCGCAGGTGTGGTTGTAGACCACATCCAGGATCACTTCGATGCCCGCCGATTGCAGGCGGCGGATCGCCATGCGCAAATCGTTGGGGCCGCCGCGCGACAGATATTGCGGCTCGGGGGCGAAAAAATTGAGGGTGCTGTAGCCCCAGTAATTCTTCAGGCCGCGCTGTAGCAGAAAATGATCTTGCAGATACGCATGCACCGGCAGCAATTCGAGCGAGGTCACGCCGAGCTTGTGCAGATGGTCGATGAAGCGCGGGCTGGACAGGGCGGCTGCCGTGCCCCGCAGATCGCTGCGCACATCGTCGCGTTGCATCGATACGCCGCGCACGTGCGCTTCGTAGATCACCGTGTCATCCCACGGACGGCGCGGCCGGTCGATGCTGCCCCAGTTGAACGCATCGTCGGTGACCATCGCCTTGACCATGGCCGGCGCGCTATCGCGACGGTCCATGCTCAGATCGCCGCGTGCCCCACGATAACCGAACAAGGCATCCGACCACTTCAAACTGCCGACCAGGTGCCGGGCATACGGGTCGAGCAGTAGCTTATGCGGATTGAAGCGGTGGCCGTTTTTCGGATCGTATGGCCCATAGGCCCGATAGCCGTACACCAGGCCGTGGCCAGCGTCGGGCAGGTAGCCGTGCCACACCTCATCGGTGCACTCCGGCAGTACCAAACGCTTGAGCTCTTTGCGGCCGTTGGCGTCGAATATGCACAACTCGATTTTCGTCGCATTCGCGGAAAACACCGCGAAGTTGACGCCCAAACCGTCGCTCGTGGCGCCTAATGGGTAAGGGTTTCCGGGGGAAAGTCGATCGGGTTGCAATACTGACATCTATGATCATCCTCGATATTCAAAAATAACGGTGGCCAACGGCGGCAAGGTCAGCGAAAGCGACTGATCCTGACCATGTGCGGCATCGCCTTGCGTGTGCGCGGCGCCGGCGTTGCCCAACCCCGAACCGCCATACAGGCCGGCGTCGCTATTGAAACGCTCGGCCCACATGCCGGCGCGCGGCACGCCGATGCGATAGTTCTCGCGCGGCACCGGGGTGAAGTTGCACACCACCAGGACGAGACGATCGCCATCGCGCCGCAGGAATGCCGCCACACTGTTGGCCATGTCGTCGCCGATCACCCAGGCAAAGCCCGCCGGATCGGCGTCGGTGCGATGCAGTGCGGGCAGTTCGCGATAGAGGTGATTCAGATCGCGCACGGATTGCTGTACGCCCTTATGCATCGCATCGTCGAGCGCGCCCCAATCGAGTTGTCCATCGTGGTTCCATTCACGGCCCTGTGCCAGCTCCTGACCCATGAACAGCAGCTTCTTGCCGGGGTGCGCCCACATGAAGCCGTAGTACGCGCGCAGGGTAGCGAACTTCTGCCACCGGTCGCCCGGCATCTTGGTCAGCAATGACCCCTTGCCATGGACCACCTCATCGTGCGAAAGCGGCAGGATGAATTTTTCGGAATAGGCGTACACCATGCCGAACGTCAGATCGTTGTGGTGATACTTGCGGTGGATGGGCTCCCACTCCATGTACTGGAGGGTGTCGTGCATCCAGCCCATGTTCCATTTGTAGTGGAACCCCAGGCCGCCATCGGCCACCGGTGCGGTGACGCCCGGCCATGCCGTGGATTCCTCGGCGATCATGACCACACCCGGGCATTGCTCGGCGATCGTGCCGTTCAGCCGGCGCAGAAACTCGACCGCTTCCAGATTTTCCCGGCCACCGTACTGATTGGGAATCCACTCGCCGGCCTTGCGGCTGTAGTCGCGATAAAGCATCGACGCCACAGCGTCCACACGCAAACCATCGACGTGAAAGTGACGCAGCCACTCGAGCGCACTGGCGATCATGAAATTACGCACCTCGTTGCGGCCGAGGTTGTAGATCATGGTGTTCCAATCCGGGTGATAGCCCTCGCGCGGATCGGCGTATTCGTACAGCGCCGTGCCGTCGAACTCGATCAAGCCGTGCACGTCGTTGGGGAAGTGCGCCGGCACCCAATCCAGGATCACGCCGATGCCTGCCTGGTGGCAGCGATCCACGAAGCGGGCAAATTGCGCCGGTGTGCCATACCGCGCCGTGGGCGCAAACATGCCCAGCGGCTGATAGCCCCACGAGCCGCCGAAGGGGTGCTCCATGATGGGCAGCAACTCGACGTGCGTGAAGCCCATCGATTTCACGTAGTCGATCAGGCGGGCGCCCAGGTGATCCCAGACGCTGCCCTCTTGCTGATCGTCATGCACCCAGGATGCGAGGTGCACCTCGTAAATGGAGATCGGTGCGGTTGGCGCCTGCTCGCTGCCGCGGCGCGCAAGCCAGGCATCGTCATTCCAGGTGAACGGCGTAGGATCGGCCACGATCGACGCCGTGGCGGGTGCCACTTCGGCCTGACGCGCCATGGGATCGGCCTTTTGCAAGACGCCGCCGTGGGCCCCCAGCAATTCGAACTTGTAGCGCGCGCCGGCTTGCGCGCGCGGTACGAACAATTCCCAGACGCCGGCGCGATGGCGCAACCGCATGGGATGGCGGCGGCCATCCCAGCCATTGAAGTCACCGATGATCGACACACGTCGGGCGTTGGGCGCCCACACGGCAAATCGCACACCGTCGACCCCTTCGTAGGTGGCCACATTGGCGCCCAGGCAGTCGCTGAGATTGCCATGCGAGCCTTCGGCGATCAGGTGCAGATCGAGTTCGCCCAACAGGGCGCCGAACGCGTAGGCATCCTCGGTTTCCTGGATCACGCCGCCGGGCCAGGTGATGCGCAGCAGATACGCTCCGCTATGCCCGATCGGTCCCACGAACAGGCCCTCCCGCACATTGTGCAGCACCGACGTGTCGCTGCCCGAGCGGGTGGTGACCTGTACCGATTCGGCACCGGGCACGAACACCCGTAGCACTGCGACGCCGTTGACGTCGTGACGGCCCAGCACGCTGAAGGGATCATGGTGGCGGGCACCGGCCAGCGCATCGATATCCACACCGGCGATGGCCGCTTGCAGATCGAAGCCATCCGACAGGGACGTTGGCGCGGCCGTGTCGATGGGGGGACGTTCACCGCCCACGGTAATGTCACCGGGTTGCGCGATACCGGTGGCGATATCGGCCGCCGATGCGGAGTGGGGTCCGCCCGCCACAGGAGAGGAGGCTTTCGCTGCGCCGACCGACTTCTTGGCGGCCGCACTGCGGGCCGTCGGTTTGACGGGCGCGGGCAGGGCGGCGCTGGCGGCTGCCGTGGCCCGCTTGCGGGGCGTGGCCGTTGCCGCCGCAGCCGTCGCGGTTTTCACGACCGGCGCGGCGCCGGCGCTGTTGGCGACGGCTTTGCTCGCCGCCAGCTTCTTGACGGCAGTCTTGTTCGCTGTCGCCGGTTTCACTGCAGTTGGCTTCGCTGCAGTTGGCTTCACTGCAGTCGGCTTCGCTGCAGTTGGCTTCAATGAAGTCGGCGTCACTGCGGCTGGCTTCACTGCCGCTCCCTTCAATGCAGCGTGTTCAGCCGCTGCGGTGTCGCCGGCCGGGGCAGTTTTGCTCGCCGGTTTGGACGTTGGGCTCGCGCTGCGCGCAGGCTTCTCGGATTGCGTCATGATTAGCTTGCCTTATCTGTGTTGTGCGGCGTGTTGAGCAGGCGATGCGCCAGGTCGGACAGGCCAGCCAGCGGAATAGCGATCCAATCGGGGCGGTGCGAGGCTTCGTACACCACTTCGTAGGCCGCTTTTTCCAGCAGGGCCAGATCCAGCAAGGCGGCGAGCGCGGCGTCGTCGATCCACGCGTGCTCGGCCTCCTGCGCCGTATTGCGGTAGGCGGCGAGGAAGGCCTCGCTCGCGATGGCGCGGAATTGTTCCAGCATCTTGTCGCGGTGGGCGCGCTTGGCGGCTTCCGTGGGCGAGGGATCAGCACTCTCGCCGGTTTCCTGCGTTTTGGCCAGGAAGGCGGCCGCCGCGTAGTCAAACGATCGCAACAGACCCGCCACATCGCGCAGCGGCGTGGTCTTGCGACGACGCTCGGAGAGCGGGCGTGCAGGCTCGCCCTCGAAGTCGATCAGGTAGGCATCGCTTTGTGCGATGAGCACCTGACCTAAGTGAAAGTCGCCATGTACTCGGGTGCGCAACGTGCCCGTCATGCGCTGCGCGCGCTCGCTGATCGCCGCGAGCAAGGCGTCGCGCGATGCGGCGAGTGCGCTGCTCTGCGCACGGGCCGCTTGCGGCACATTGTTCTGAGGCGAGGCCAGCGCATCGAGCGCGCGATCCAGCATCGTGCGAATGTCCTCTGCCCACAGCTGGGCGTCGTCTGCGGTGGCCTTCTCAGGGGAGAACGCAGCGTCGTCGGTAGGCAGCGCCATGGCCGCGTGCATCTGCGCCAGCCGCTTGCCGATCGCTCCTGCCACTGCCGCGTAACCCTGCAAATCTTCGACGAAGTCCTCAGCGGTTTCGTTGGTGAGGCTGGCGTTTTCCAGTGCGTGCGACAAATAGTCCATTGTCCAGGCCCAGGCATCGCCCTGGTTGGTGACGTTGGCGTGCAGCAGCATCAGGGTGCTCGGCGTGCCGTCGGCGTCAATGCGCACCACCTCGCCGTACAGCGCCGCGGCGTTCTCGTATCCAAGCGTGGTCAAACGGCGCGTCATTTCCACTTCGGGGTGCACGCCCGGCACCACCCGGCGCACGATCTTGGCAATGGCCTTGCCGCCGATCACGAACGAGCTGTTGGATTGCTCACCATGGAACCAGCGCACCTCGGCGTCGTCCGGCAATGCCAGCGTATCGATGCCGGCTTCCGGGCGGAACACGATCGAGCCGTGGCCGGTCACTTGTTCCACGGGCAGGGTCGTGCTCTTACGCAAATTGTCGATCAACGCAAACGCAAACCCCGGCAGCGTGAAGGCATCGGTGACCATGCCCATCTCGGGGCCGCGGCGCACGCGCGCCAGCGCATACTGCTGCGGCATTGGCGGAAGATTTTCGGTCCACATCAAGGCCAGCGGCAGCTGATAGCGTTCGACGGCCTCGCCGAATTTCACGTCGAACTCAGCCAGGAACATCTCATGTTCACCGCCCGGCAATGGCGTGGCATAGGCCAGTTGCGCAAGCGTTGGCTTGCGATCCTTGGCGAACCAGCGTTGACGTGCCAGGTACAGCGGCAGCACCTCCTGGCGCAGGGTGGTCAGGGAGCCGTCGGTCAGTTGATAACCTTCGCGGCCACGCAGCACGAGCGTCACGTATTCGGGCATTTGTTCGGGCATCGTTGCATGCCACGCCGGGGGCGTTGCATCCTCACTCAATTCAAACCAGTAAAAGCCGTAGGGCGGAAGCGTCAGCAGATAAGGTAGTTCGCCGATCGCGGGAAACGACGTGCCGCCCAGCAACTCGACCGGCACGCGGCCATTGAAGCCCGCCATGTCGAGTTCGACGGGCTGCGATGCATTCGACATATTCGCCACGCACAACACCGACTTGCCTTCGTGCTCGCGCAGATACGCCAGAATCTTGCGGTTGCCGGGATAGAGGAAACGCAGCTTGCCGCGGCCGAACGCATTGGTCTGCTGACGCTTGTCCAGCATGCGGCGCGTCCAATTCAACAGCGAATGCGGATCGCGTTGCTGCGCTTCGACGTTGACGGCTTCATAGCCATACAGCGGCCCCATCAACGCCGGCAACGGCAAACGTTCGGGATCGGCGCGCGAAAAGCCGCCGTTGCGATCCGGGGACCACTGCATCGGCGTGCGTACGCCGTCGCGGTCGCCCAGATGAATGTTGTCGCCCATGCCGAGTTCGTCGCCGTAATAGATAACCGGGGTGCCCGGCATCGACAGCAACAGGCTGTTCATCAATTCGATCCGACGGCGATCGCGCTCGAGCAATGGCGACAGGCGGCGCCGGATCCCAAGGTTGATACGTGCGCGGCGGTCGGCGGCATACACATCCCACAGATAGTCGCGCTCGCTGCTCGTCACCATTTCGAGCGTCAGCTCATCGTGATTACGCAGGAAGATGGCCCACTGGCAGTTTTCCGGAATGTCCGGCGTCTGACGCATGATGTCCGTGATCGGGAACCGGTCGGCCCGCGCAATTGCCATGTACATGCGAGGCATCAACGGAAAGTTGAATGACATATGGCATTCGTCGCCCGTGCCGAAATACTCCTGCGCGTCTTCCGGCCATTGATTGGCTTCCGCCAGCAGCATGCGGCCCGGGTAGTTCTTGTCGATTTCGACGCGAATCTGCTTGAGCACCGCGTGGGTCTCGGGCAGGTTTTCGTTGTTCGTGCCTTCGCGCTCAATCAGATACGGCACCGCATCCAGCCGCAGACCGTCCACGCCCAAGTCGAGCCAGAAGCGCATCACGCTCAACACTTGCTCGATGACTTCGGGATTGTCGTAGTTCAGGTCGGGTTGATGCGAATAGAACCGATGCCAGAAGTAGGCACCCGCAACGGGGTCCCATGTCCAGTTCGATTTTTCGGTGTCGCAGAAGATCACCCGCGTGCCGGCATAGGCTTGATCGTTATCCGACCACACATAGTACGCACGCTCGGGCGAGCCGGCCGGTGCTTCGCGAGCACGCTTGAACCAATCGTGCTGGTCGGAAGTGTGGTTGACCACAAGCTCGGTGATGACCCGCAACCCGCGCTCGTGCGCCGCATCGATGAAACGCTTCGCATCTTCCAGCGAGCCATAATCGTCGTGCACGCCGCAATACTGAGCGATGTCATACCCATCGTCGCGGCGCGGAGAGGGGTAAAACGGCAACAGCCACACGGTATTCACGCCCAGTTCGGCGATGTAGTCGAGCTTGGCGATCAAGCCCTGGAAATCACCGACACCGTCGTTGTTGGCGTCGAAAAACGATTTCACGTGCAACTGATAAATGACGGCGTCTTTGTACCAGAGCGGATCGTCGCGGTTGGCCGCGTTCACGCTTTCGAACTTCTGCATAGTCGTTGTCTCGCTGTTATTTTTCGGTTCACTGCGGCAGGCGCAAGCGCCACACGGCATAAGGCCGATCCGGCGTGAGCGATACGAATTGCTGTTTGCCGTGCCAGGTTTGGGTGCCGCCATTGATCAGGTCGTCGACCTGCAGCGCGCCGTCATCCGGCAACCCGAAGGTCCAGACGGGAAACTCGATGGCTGCGGACTGCGCTTCGAAGGGATCGAGGCTGATCGCCACCAGCACGACGTTGTCGCGGGCGGGCGTCGATTTCATGAAGTACATGATGCGGTCGTTGTGTGCGACCAAGGCCTGGAAGCCCAGGTGGGTCTGCAGCGCGGGATTGTCGCGCCGCAACCGGTTCATCTGAGTCATTTCGGCAATGATGTTGCCGGGACGATTCCAATCCCAGGCAACCACTTCGTACTTCTCGCTGTCCAGATATTCTTCCTTGCCGGGCAGCGCACGGCCCTCACACAATTCGAAGCCGCTATACATGCCCCACAGGCCCGACGTGGTCGTGGCCAGGGCCATGCGAATCAGAAAGCCCGGGCGGCCCGAACGCTGAAGAAAGCGTGGGTTGATATCGGGCGTGTTGACGAAGAAGTTGGGACGAAACTCGTCCGAGACAGGCGGCGTGTTGATCTCTTCCATGTAGGCGACGAGCTCGTCTTTATGCTCGCGCCACGTGAAGTAGGTGTAGGACTGCGAAAAGCCGACCTTCGCCAGGCGATACATCATCTTGGGACGCGTGAAGGCCTCTGACAGGAAAAGCGCGTCGGGGCAATGGCTCTGCACTTCCGAAATCATCCATTCCCAGAATGGCAGCGGCTTGGTGTGCGGATTATCGACGCGGAAGGTGCGCACGCCGTGGTCAGTCCAATACAGGATCACGTCGCGCAACGCTTCCCACAACCCCAGTTGCTCGGCAGGCGACGCACCGGTGCTGTAGAAGTCGACGTTGACGATGTCTTCGTATTTCTTGGGGGGATTCTCGGCGTATCGCATCGAGCCGTCGGCACGCCAGGCAAACCATTCGGGATGCTCTTTCAGCCAGGGATGATCGGGCGAACATTGGATGGCGAAGTCGAGCGCGATCTCCAGACCATGCTCCCGCGCCGCAGCCACCAATCGGTGAAAGTCATCCACAGTGCCGAGTTCGGGGTGGATGGCGTCGTGACCGCCGTCGGCAGACCCGATGGCATAGGGGCTGCCAGGCTGGTCCGCCAGCGCGTTGAGACTATTGTTCTTGCCCTTGCGATTCTTCAAGCCGATCGGGTGGATCGGCGGGAAATACAGCACGTCGAAGCCCATGTCGCGAATGGCCGGCAGGCGCTTGATGACGTCATCGAACGTGCCGTGGATCGCCGCATCGCCGCTTTGCGAACGGGGAAACAATTCATACCAGCTGGCGAACTGCGCCGCTTGGCGATCCACCCATACCGGCAATGCCTGTGGACTGAACGTCTCGAAGGGGTGCGCGCATGCGATCGCCATCGTGGCGGCGGTGTCGTCGGCAAGCAAGCGAGCAATTTGCTCGGGCATGGCCGCCGGTATTTGCGTCGTCGTGCTGGTGCTCATGGACACCGGCGTGCCTACCACCAACGTCAACTCGGTCAGATCGCGCACAGCCTGAGCGTGATCGCGATTGTCTTGCACGGTAAAGCGATTGGCACGCGCATTGGCCGTGTCGTTGGCGCGCTTCAACGCATGCGCGACCAGCAACCGGCCTTCTTCAACCTCGAGCGACACGTCCAATCCGGCCGCGTGCTTTTTGCCCAACTCGTCGCGGTATGACTCCCACTCATCGCGCCAGGCGCAAATCCGAAACTCGTGTCCGCCCACGCGTTGTGCAGTGAAGCTGGCTTGCCAGCGATCGTTCGGCAACTTGAGCATGCGCACGCTTTGCCATTTGGGCTCATCCAGTGCGCGCCAGTGCAGTGCCACGGCGAGGCGATCATGACCATCCATGAACACGTCGGCTTCGACATCGATCGTGTCGCCAACCACGCGCTTGATTGGAAAGCGACCGTGATCCACGACCGGCGTGATGCTCTCGATGGCAATGCGCGGCATCGACAACGGATCCGCCTCGTCGACCGCGATGCCGGCAGGGTGCACGCGTGCAAGCACCGGCGCTGCCGTGCGCATGCGCAGCATCACAGCGCCGCCAGGGGGAAGCGTGACGGGCAGGTGGGTGGTGGCCTCGGCGGAATCGGTCCCCTCATCGGCCACGCGCGATTCGACTTCAACGAAGCCATTGGGCAGACGCGATGCGAGCAGGCGCGCGTCGGGTTCGACGGCGCGATGGTTTGAGCTATTGACGAGCAACAACGCGCCGCGCGAATCCGCCGCATCGCCGTCGCCGTCGACGGCGGTGCCCAGCGGATCGTGACGGAAGAATGCGAACCAGGCGCCCTCGGGCGCGGCCACGCGATGCAGTCGGCCGCTGGGGCGGTGCTCATGGATCAGCCAGCGATTGACGGTACTGATACGCAACTGCGCTGCTTCGCCGACCGCGCACGCCGCACTGACAAGCACGCCGTCAGCGGTTTGCGCTGCCGTCCACAATGCCCGCTCGGTGATGTCGGCCGACGGGGGATTGACGGAACCGTCTGCCGCCACGTCGTCGTGCAGGGCGGCGACGCAGGCAATCACGGGTGCGACACGGCTCAGACGGTCGTACTCTGCAAAGAGCCATTCGCTGCGGTAATCCCACCACGGCAGCGAGCCAAACGTGAAGTCGAAAGCAATGCCCTGAATCGCATCGAGTTGCTGGGGCGACAGTCCGGGCGTCCACGCGGCGAGCACGGCATGGGGATGTGAGGCATTGATGCGCTCGACCACGACGCGCCAGTCGTCGGCCGCGATGGCACCGATGTCCATCAGACGGAAGCCCGATGCACCCGCATCGAGCAGGGCAGCCATCGAGGCGATTCGGTGTTCAAGGTAAGCGGCATGGAGACGACCCGCCGAGCGCAGGGCCAGGCGATTGCCGCTGGCGGGGCGCCCGTGGCGAGGATCGAGATAGACACGGCTTTCTTCGGCGCCGACAAACCAGTCACCATGCTCGGCAACCAAAGCGGTATCGTCGGCGACGCTATCCAGTGAGATGTCGAACCATGCGCCCAAGCCCATGTCGGCTGCTGCACTCAAGCTCGATTGCACCCCCACCAGACCCATCTCAGGCGACCCACCCAGCATTGCGCTGGGCGCGCCGAATGCAATGCTGTCGAATCCTAACGATCTGGCCGCTTCACAAGCCAGTACCACGTCGGCGTCTTCCGACCCTTGGGAGAGTCGGGAGGCGGACCCCACGAGCACATTCGAAATGTCGTAAATACGCGGGGCCGATGCCTTCGTTGTCATCATAGGATGTCCTAGTAGTGTAGGGGGTGTGCAGGGCTCCTTTCGGGAAGCTGGACCGACGGCCGTCAGGCGGCCGCGGCTCCCGGCAGGAGTCGCTCCTGACGGGTATCGTCGGAGCGGGCTTTCCGCCTTGCAGCAACTGCCTTGCCCGCCGTGGCAACAGCCTTCGCCATGGCGGTTTTGGGCAATGCACTGGCGGCTGCGCCCACCGCGCGAACGGGGGAGGGCTTGGCCACGGAAACGACGGCCGGCGCGGGCGCCACCATCAATTCGACCGGCACGATCGACTTGAACAACTGCGCATACACCGGCGCGCAGCGATCCCAGCTGAAATCTGCCGTCATGCCGTTGTATTGCATCTTGCGCCACAACTCGGGCTGCTCGGCATGCAACGCCACGGCGCGGTCGATGGCGCCGGACATCGCGTCCACCGTCTCGCCTTCAAAGAGGAAGCCGCTGGCGTGCTGTGCAGCGTCTGCACTGCTGCCCACGCCGGGATCGGAGATCGTGTCGGCCATGCCACCCGTTTTCGAGCCGATCGGCAATGTGCCGTAGCGCATTGCATAAATGGGGGTCAGGCCGAATGGCTCGAAGCGGCTGCCGTGCAGCAGGATATCCCCGCCGGCGTGCAGCAGGTGAGCCGTTTTTTCATTGAAGCCGATGCGTACCGAAAAGCGATTGGGAAAACGCTCCGTGGCAGACTTCAAGGCATGTTCGAGGCGCTTGTCACCTTGACCAATCAGTGCCACCTGCAGATTCGGATGCTTGTCCAGCGCACGCGGAATGGCTTCCGCGGCCAGATCGGCCATCTTTTGCGTTGTCAGTCGGCTACCCATCACCATCAGCGTAGTGCTGGGGTCTACGGTCAAGCCGAAGGCTTCCTGCAACTCGCGCTTGCAGGTTGCCTTATTGGTGAGGTCGTTGGCGTTGAAGCGGCGATGCGGGATTTGCTCGGCGCGATCCGGATCCCACACGTCGACATCGATACCGTTAGGGACGGCCACAAGCGAATCGGCGCGGCTTTGCAGCACGCCCTCTAGTCCGCAGCCAAATTTGGGCGTAAGGATTTCACGAGCATAAGTGTGGCTGACCGCAGTGATGCGGTCGGCAAACAGAATGCCCGCCTTCATGAAATTGAGCTTGCCCCAGAATTCGATGCCGTCGGGCGTCAGATATTCTGGTGCAATGCCAAGCTTGGGTGCCAACGACATGTCATACACGCCCTGGAACGCCAGATTGTGAACGGTCAGAACGCTCTTGACCTTCTTTACGCCGGCTTGATGCATGAAGAGCGGAATCAACGCCGCGTGCCAATCATTGGCATGCACCACGTGCGGCGCCGGCAGTGGCGTGTGACCGGCCGCGATGCGAGTGGCCGCATGCGCGAGCGCCGCAAAGCGAACCGGATTATCTTCGTATTCCTGACCATTCTCGTCGACGTAGAGATTGTCGCGATCGAACAGCGCATCGTTTTTAAGCAATAACACCGGCAGCCCAAGCGCGTCGCAATAGGCCGAAATCAGTGTGGCTTCACCACCCGGCAGACCCCGCAGCGGCGCGACTTCGCGTGCATTCTGCACTTGGTCGATCACCCCGCGATACGCCGGCAGAAGCAGCGTCAAATCGCCGCCCTGCTTGTCGTAGGCGCGTGCCATGCCACTGATTGCATCGCCCAACCCGCCAGTTTTCGCCAGGGGATAGGCTTCCGAAGTCACCGCCAAAATTTTCAACGCCACAGTAAGCACTCCTATGTCGATGCGTGAGGCGCATCTGCTCAGGCAATTCCGGCCCGATTCGGAGAGTGGTTCGCTTAAGCCGGCGCCGGTGCTCAATAAGGCCGGCGGGGGGTGGTACTGCAAAAAACCTGTTGCAGTGCCGAAACAAATCACCCGTTCATAAATTCCGTTTGAAACTAAGCAACTGCCGTGCCTGAGTGGCCGACCTAGACCTGATCGCTCACGGCATGCACTTTTTTGGTGTGCACTGCACCAAAATGGACCCGAATCTGCTCCGATTCAATGCATTACGCCCGATTTCGGAAGGATATTTGGAGGATGCCCTGCATTCATGTCAGGGCGATGGCGCGTTTCTTGCGCTGCCGTGGCCAACTTTTGTCAAAAATAACGGTTATGGATCTGATCGTCGCTCGTCCAGAAGGACTGTATTGCCCCCCCGGCGATTTTTATATTGATCCTTGGCGCCCCGTCGATCGCGCGGTTATCACGCATGGCCATTCCGACCATGCAAGAGTTGGGCACCAGCATTATCTCGCCGTGGATCAAAGCCGCGGCGTTCTGGACGCGCGCTTGGGCGACATTCGCCTGGAGACGCTTGCCTATGGCGAGCCGCGTATTCACAACGACGTATCCATCAGCTTTCATCCGGCAGGCCATGTGCTCGGATCGGCGCAGGTGCGCGTAGCGTATCGCGGCGAGGTTTGGGTCGCATCAGGTGACTACAAGGTTGAGGACGACGGCACGTGTACACCCTTTGAGCCTGTTCCGTGTCACACCTTTATTACAGAGTCGACTTTTGGTTTGCCAATTTATCGTTGGGATCCGCCGACGGCTTTGAATGCGGATATCAATGCGTGGTGGCGTGCCAACGCGGCCGAAGGGCGCACGTCGATCGTCTTTTGTTATGCCTTTGGTAAGGCGCAGCGATTGCTGCACGGACTTGAAGCCGATATCGGGCCCATCGTCGTGCATGGCGCGGTCGAACGCCTCAATGCGGTTTATCGGGAGGCGGGCGTGAGGCTGCCGCCCACGTTGCGGGTGTCCGACCTCAGCGCGGATACGCCACTGAATCGCGCTCTGGTGGTGGCCCCCCCTTCGGCGCAAGGCACACCGTGGATGCGGCGCTTCGGCGACTATGTGGATAGTTTCGCCAGTGGCTGGATGCGGCTGCGTGGCGCCCGTCGGCGGCGCGGCGTGGACCGGGGATTCGTGATGTCGGATCATGCCGACTGGCCGGGGCTGATGCGGGCAATTGCCGGTACGGGCGCGCAGCAGGTTTACGTCACCCACGGTAGTGTGGCCACGCTGGTGCGCTGGCTCGACGAACAGGGTTTGGACGGCCGGGCCTTCAAAACCGAGTACGGCAACGAAGAGGACGATACGGAGGCCGACGCAGCATGAAGGCCTTTGCCGAGCTTTACGCGGCCCTGGATGCCACGACGTCCAATAACGCCAAGCTGGCTGCGATGGTGGCGTACTTCAAGCAGGCAGCGCCTGCCGATGCCGCGTGGGCGGTGTACTTCCTGGCGGGTGGCAAACCGCGGCAACTGGTGCCGGTCAAAGTGCTGCGCGAATTTGCCGTCAAGATTTCCGGCGTGCCGTTGTGGCTCTTTGAGGAGAGCTACGAGGCCGTGGGCGATCTGGCCGAAACGCTGTCGTTGCTGCTGCCGCCCGGCAGTGGCGACGACGACATGGGTTTGGCGCAGTGGATGCAGGACCGTCTGCTGCCCATGCGGGGTCAGCCGCCCGAGGACTTGATCGCCCACCTCACCACGTATTTCGCGCCCCTGGGCATGGTCGAGCGGTTTGTCTGCGCAAAGCTGTTGACCGGGAGCCTGCGCGTCGGGGTCTCGAAGCTGTCGGTCACCAAGGCCTTGGCGCAAGTGGGTGAGCTGGACGCCAAGCAGGTGGCGCATCGCTTGATTGGATACACGGACGTGTCGGCACGTCCCGATGCGGCGGCTTACGCGCGCCTGGTGGCGCCGGCCTCTGACGATGCCCATGTGCAGGCGGGCGCTCAGCCGTATCCCTTTTTTCTCGCCCATCCGCTGCAGACTGCGCACGAGACGTTCGACGCGCAACTCGGCCCGCCCGATCGGTGGCAGATCGAATGGAAATGGGATGGCATTCGCGCGCAAATCGTGCGGCGGGCCGGCGAAGTGCATGTGTGGTCACGCGGCGAGGAGCTGGTGACCGACCGCTTTCCCGAGTTGATCCGCATCGGCGGTCAACTGGCCGACGGCACTGTGCTGGATGGCGAGATCGTCGTATGGCGCGACGATCGCGTGCAGCCTTTCGCCGCGCTTCAGCAGCGTCTGGGCCGCAAAACCGTCGGCCCGAAACTGTTGAAGGATATTCCGGTGTCGTTCATGGCATTCGACATTCTCGAGGCAGCGGGCGCCGATTTGCGCACGTTGCCGCAATCCGCGCGGCGAGCGCAACTCGAGGCGGTGGCCGCCACCGTTACCGACAGCGGTCTGCAAGTGTCGCCGTTGTTGACGGGCGCGTCTTGGGCCGCACTGGCGCAGCAACGCGAAGCGTCGCGCACATTGGGTGTGGAAGGGATGATGCTCAAGCATCGCGACGCGCACTATGGCGTGGGCCGTACGAAGTCCAGCGGCACCTGGTGGAAATGGAAGGTCGATCCGTTCGCGATCGACGCGGTGCTGCTCTACGCGCAGCGGGGCCACGGCCGCCGCGCCAGTCTGTACACCGATTACACGTTTGCCGTGTGGGATGCGCCGGAAGGCGACCCCGCGCGCAAGCTGGTGCCGTTCGCCAAGGCCTATTCGGGTTTGACCGACGCCGAGATCCGCAAGGTGGACGCCATCGTCCGGTCGACCACGATCGAGAAGTTCGGCCCGGTGCGCAGTCTCAAGCCGTCGCAGGTATTCGAATTGGGCTTCGAAGGCATCGCCCGCAGCGCCCGCCATAAAAGTGGTATCGCGGTACGTTTTCCGCGGATGCTGCGGTGGCGCACCGATAAGAAAATCGAGGAAGCCGATACGCTGGCCAGCCTCTCCGAACTATTGCCGCAATGACGATCGGCCAGGATGTGCGCGCATGGTTTGCGGGGCAGGGGTGGAAAGCGTTCGCGTTTCAGCGCGAGGTGTGGACGGCCATGCGCCAGGGCAGAAGCGGGTTGCTCCACGCCACCACCGGAGCCGGTAAAACCTACGCGGCATGGCTTGGCGCGCTCCAGGCTTTTTCGGGCAAGACGACGACCGCGCGGGCGGCCCCGCCGCTTACCGTGTTGTGGCTGACGCCCATGCGGGCGCTGGCGGCTGATACGGAGCGCGCGTTGAATGCGCCGTTGGCCGATCTCGATTGCGGTTGGACAGTGGGTGTGCGCAGCGGCGATACGGTATCGAGTGTGCGTGCCAAACAGGATCGCCGCTTACCGACCGCGTTGATCACCACGCCGGAAAGCCTGTCGTTGATGCTGGCGCACAAGGACGCCCAATCGCGGCTATCGCATGTACGTGCCGTGATCGTCGACGAGTGGCACGAGTTGCTGGGCAACAAGCGCGGGGTGCAGGTGCAATTGGCCTTGGCACGTTTGCGTCAATGGCAGCCCGAGCTGGTGGTGTGGGGCCTGTCGGCCACGTTGGGAAATCTGCCCGAAGCGATGGCGGCGTTGCTGCCTGCCGATCGTGCGGGCGATGGCGTGCAGGTGCAGGGCAAGGTGCCCAAGTCGATCACGATCGACACGCTCATTCCGCCCACGCCCCAACGCTTCCCGTGGGCCGGTCATATGGGGATGTCGATGCTGCCAGCAGTGGTTGATGAAATCGCGCAGCATTCCAATACGTTGATCTTCGTGAATACGCGGTCGCAGGCCGAGCGCTGGTATCAGGCGCTGCTGGAGGCTTGCCCGGAATGGGCCGGGGTGCTGGCGTTGCACCACGGTTCGTTGGCGAAATCGGCACGCGATTGGGTCGAGCAGGGGTTGAAGGCCGGAAAATTGAAGGCGGTGGTGTGCACATCGAGTCTGGATCTGGGCGTGGATTTCCTCCCGGTCGAGCGGGTGCTGCAGATCGGCTCGCCCAAAGGCGTGGCGCGGCTGCTCCAGCGGGCCGGGCGCTCGGGCCATGCGCCGGGACGGCCGTCGCGCGTGACCATGGTGCCCACGCATAGTCTGGAACTGGTGGAAGCCGCCGCCGCGAGGGCAGCCGCGCGCGCCGGCCATATCGAGTCGCGCCGCTCGCCCGATAAGCCATTGGACGTGCTGGTGCAGCATGCGGTCACGGTGGCACTGGGCGGCGGATTTCACGCTGACGCGTTGTATGCGGAAGTCCGCCAGGCGCACGCCTATCGCTCGTTGACCGAATCGGAATGGGCCTGGGTACTGGACTTCATTCGACAGGGCGGACGCTCGCTGGGCGCATATCCGGATTATCGGCGCGCCGTGCCGGACGATGAAGGCATCTGGCGCGTGCCTGATGCGGCCGTGGCGCGCCGGCATCGCATGAGCATCGGCACCATCGTGGGCGACGCCAACATGACGGTGCGGTACTGGTCGGGGCGTGGGGGCGGCGCGCGCCTGGGCACCGTCGAGGAGAGCTTCATCGCGCGCCTGAAGAAGGGTGACTGCTTTCTGTTTGCCGGTCGCTTGCTGGAGCTCGTGCGCACGCACGAGATGACGGCCTATGTGCGGCGCGCCACCGGCGCCCGGGCCGCCGTACCGCGCTGGAATGGCGGTCGCATGCCGCTGTCCAGCGAGTTGGCTGAGGCGGTCGTGGACGCGTTGGATGACGCCGCAGCCGGACAGTACAACAGTCCCGAATTGCGTTGCGTGGCCCCGCTGCTGGCCTTGCAGGCCGAGTGGTCGGCCCTGCCGGGCCGCGGTCGCGTGGTGGTCGAAACGCTGCATTCGCGCGAAGGCACGCATCTTTTTCTTTATCCCTTCGGTGGGCGGCATGCACATTTGGGATTGGGAAGCTTGCTGGCTTGGCGCGTGGCAAGCGTTAGCCCGGCCACGTTTTCGATCGCCGTCAACGATTATGGGTTGACCTTGCTCACCCCAGACGACTTCGACTGGGCACCGGTGCTTACACCGTCGCTCTTTTCCGAGGCGCGCCTGCATGAAGATATTCTGGCCAGTCTGAATGCCGGCGAGTTGGCGCAGCGTCGGTTTCGCGAGATCGCCCGGGTGTCGGGGCTGGTGTTTCAGGGCTATCCGGGGGCCTCGAAAAGCGCCCGCCAGATTCAGGCGTCGTCAGGGCTGTTCTACGAGGTATTTCGCAACTACGATCCGGAGAATATGTTGCTGTCACAGGCCGAGCGCGAAGTGCTGGATCAGGAGCTGGAATTGGAACGCCTGCGCGGCGCATTGCGCACGTTGCGCGAGAGCACGATGGTGTTTCGCGCGCTCAAGCGCCCGTCGCCCTTTGCCTTTCCGCTTCTGGTGGAACGCATGCGTGAGAAGCTGTCGACCGAAAAACTGGCGGATCGCGTGGCGCGCATGGTGCGCGATCTCGAACGTGCGGCGGATCGCGTATGAGCGCGCCAATCGTGAACGTCAACGGCCATGTGTGGATGCTCCTGCCACAGCGGGCGATCTGGTGGCCGGCGCAGGCGTGCCTGATCATTGCCGATCCGCACTTCGGCAAGGCGGCCACCTTTCGCGCATTGGGCGTTCCGGTGCCTGCGGGCACCACGCAGGGGAATCTCGAACGGCTCGACACCCTGCTCGACGCGTGGCCGGTAAAACGTCTCATTGTGTTGGGCGATTTCTTGCATGGCCCGACCGGTCGAAGCGCGGCGATGATGGCGTCATTGGCCGCGTGGCGCGCGAAACGTCCCGATCTGCATTGCGTACTGGTGCGCGGCAACCACGACGATCGCGCGGGGGATCCGCCGAGCGCCCTGCGGTTCGAGATCGTGGATGAGCCTTACGTGCTGGCCGGCGTGGCGTGCTGGCATTACCCGCCGGCCGAATCGCCGCCGAACGGTGCCGCGTACGCGCTCGGTGGCCATGTGCACCCGGTGACCGTGCTGCGCGGCCGGGGGCGCGAGCGCCTACGGTTGCCGTGCTTCGATCTTGGACCTACGGTGGGCGTGCTCCCGGCGTTCGGGGAGTTTACGGGCGGCTGGAATATCGAGGCCGCACCGGGTCATCGGTTGTTTGCGGTCGCCGGCGACGCCGTGGTGCCGCTTCAGCCAACGCAGTCGGCCCAACAGTTGGGCGTTTCGTAAAGGCGCACGCGCGACAGACGGAGCGCCTGACCGAAGTGCCCGGCATAGTGCGGGGCAAGCGTGTCGAACGCCACGCGGGCCAGATTTTCGGCCGTAGGAATGCAGTCGATCACGACCGTCTTGTGATCGGGCAGTGTGTCGAGAAAACCCCGCACGGCCGCGTCGCCCGCATAGACCAGAAAGGCGTGATCCCAGAGATCGACCAGGTAGGTCTTGGCGATGCTCTTGATCTCGGAAAAATCCATGACCATGCCATTATCGGAATCGCCGGCGTGCGACACGACGTCGCCGGTGAGTGTGATTTCGAGCACATAGCGATGGCCGTGCAGATTGCGGCACTGGCTGCGGTGATCGGGAATGCGATGTCCGGCGTCGAACTCGAGCTTGCGGGTAACTGAAATCATGGAATGCCGATGTATTTGTGGGTCTGCAGGCTCAGGCGCCATTGCGGATTATCGCTGCAGAACTTGACGGCAGCTTCCGTATTGGCGCGCCGGGCCGGCCCGTCCATCGGTTGAATGAAAAAGTGCTTGAAATCGAGATGCGCGAAGGCCTCAGGCAACGCGTCGACCTGCGGATAAACGAGTTTGAGTTCGTGCCCGGAGGTCACGCAAACGGGCGCCCGGCCCTTGGGGCTGACGCAGATCCAGTCGATGCCGGGCGGGGGCGCCAGGGTGCCGTTCGTTTCGATCGCCACTTCAAAATCCCGCGCATGCATCGCATCGAGCAGGGCGGGGTCAAGCTGCAGCAAAGGTTCGCCACCCGTAAAGACCACATACCGGTGATCGCGGTCGGGCCCCCAGTGGGCAGCGATGTTGTCGGCCAAGGCATCGGCCGTGGCGAACTTGCCGCCGCCCGTGCCATCCACGCCGACGAAATCGGTGTCGCAGAAGGTACAGACGGCGGCGGCGCGGTCGGCCTCTCGGCCGGACCACAGATTGCATCCGGCAAAGCGGCAGAAGACGGCGGCACGGCCGGCTTGAGCGCCTTCGCCCTGAAGGGTTTTGAAAATTTCTTTAGCCGCGTAAGTCATGCATGAGAGTTCGGTTAGTGCGATCCGACTGGGCGAAACCCAGCCAATGACGATAGACTGCGAGCCTATGATTCACATCACCGGTCACGTCTACCTCGACCCCGCCGACATCGAGCTCAGCATGATTCGCGCGCAGGGCGCGGGCGGGCAGAATGTCAACAAAGTGTCCAACGCGGTGCACTTGCGTTTCGACGTGGGCGCATCGGGCCTGCCCGACACGCTAAAAGAGGCGGTGAGAAGTCGCCCCGATCATCGCGTAACGAAAGAGGGCGTCGTCGTCATCAAGGCGCAATCGTACCGCAGCCTGGAAAAAAACCGCAGCGATGCCCTTGAAAGGCTGGTGGAATTGTTGCGCGAGGCCGCCAAACCGGTCAAACCTCGACGCGCCACCCGGCCCACATTGGCGTCCAAAAAGCGCCGGCTGGTGGGCAAAGTGCGCACGGGCGACATCAAGAAGCTGCGCTCGAAGGTCTCTGCGGACTGACGGCGACGCGGTCCTGCGCCAAAGCGCAGCTGATCGTAAGATCGAAATCTTCGAGAAAGCCGGGCCCGCGACACTAAGAGGTGACGCCTAAAAGGCAACACCCAACGCCAGCACCTGCCGGCATCGCCGTCCCCACCGGCCATTCGGGCCCCTGGTCGACCTCAGTCTTTCCAGTCGAAACGAATTTGCGTGCTCCCTCCGGCCTTGACGGTCACGTCGCGCGTTTGCGACTTGCCGTCTGCATCGGCGCGAACGGCATAGGTGCCGGGCTCGAGCTTGACGAGCAGGTAGGGGCCATCGGCCTTCACATCAAGTACTTTTTCGCCGCCTTTCTTCTCGATGCCAACCTGAACATTGGCCATGTAGGCGGCATCGCCACCCTGGCGCGGCGACGCGAAGATCAGCGCGAGCGAATATTGCGACATCGCCTGCTTGATCGATTCCGACTCGTCGGAACCGATGCCGCCCATGACGTACTGCACACTGCCTTGCGTCTGCACCGGGGGCAATTCGGCACGGGCTTCGTGCATGGCAAACAGCGCTGCCGCAGACAGGAGCATCACGCCGCCTGCGAGACGGGTGCGTTGCGCCACATGGGTCATGCTTTCGGACAACATTTTCATCATTGCACTCCAGAGTAAGCCGATCGACGTTTGCATTCTGGCAGGGGGATGTAAATCAGGTGCGTGCACCTGTTGCCGCTTCTCGCACAATGGTGACGAGTCCTTTCACTGCGGCGTGCGCCACGTTTCTGTGCGCTCGCCGATCGCCTCGCCGCTGGCGTCGTACCGGCGCTCCACGTAACGGGCGTGGCCGTCGTCGCGCAAGGCGTATACGGTGGACGAACGCGTGCCGTACGTCGGGCTGATGATGAAGGCGCTGCTCAGCAGGCGTTCCCGCTCCAGGCTCAATCCCGTCTGGGGCAACACGTCGTCGTGGGCCACATCGCGGTTGCGTAACGCCGAGAATAGGGCGGCGTCGTCCAGGGGGCCGGCCTGTGCCAGCACGGCGTCGATCCGCGCCTGGGTGGCGACGCTTTTGGGCCACGGACTGTCGAGCAGATGGTTTGAGAGGGCGTAGCGCCCTGGCGGCAACCGGCGCGGCGCGGGTCCGCGATTGCTCGCATACCAAACGGCATCGGTGTCGCCGACGACCACGTTGAAACCGGCATATCGAGACATATCGGGCGCTAATCGCCGCAGATACTGTTCGGGCGTGTCGGCGCCGCGCAGAAAGCGCGCCACCAGTGCGCCGCGTGACGGCGCATCGGGCGCCACATGGGCGGCGGGTTCGCGATAGTTGGTGACGAGGGCAAAGCGCCCGGAGCGGGTAGCGCCCATCCACGTGCCCCCGGCGACGGCATCGCGGCCGCCGTAGACGCCTGGGGCATCGGCCCATTCGGCGAGCGCGCGCGTGGGGCGCTCATGGAATTCGTCGCGGTTTGCCGCGATGAGCAAGGCAAGACCGGGCGCGGCATGAACGTAAATCACGGCAAGACACATCTTGTTGAACCGCTCCTGCATCGGCTGTCATCACGTCCAGGCATGGATCGTGCTGTGGATGAACCAAGTTGTATTGAGGAGAAACATACATGAAAGGCATTCTGCTCTGGCTCATCGGTATTCCGATCCCCATCATCATTCTGCTCTATTTGATCTTTTGATCGTGCGCGTGCGCCGTGCACGCCCATTCGGCTGACCTATACTGGTCGCTCGCATCCGCCCCTTCCGGGGCGGATTGTTTTTGGGCGAGACCGCAATAGGGTAACTGTGATCCACGACGATACTTCGCAACCGAATACCCGCACGTTGGCGCACTACGCCCGCAACGCCGATGCCTTTCGCGCCGGCACCGCCGACCACGACGTCAATCAGAACCTCGATGCCTTGCTCGGCGCCATTGCGCTCGAACGTCCGCGTATCCTGGATCTCGGGTGCGGGCCGGGGCGCGATTTGCTGGCGCTTAAAGCGCGCGGCGCGCAGCCGGTCGGCCTGGATGGCTCGGCCCCGTTTGTGGCGATGGCGCGGACCGATTCGGGCTGCGAGGTCTGGCATCAGGACTTTCTTGCGCTCGATTTGCCGCCTGCACGCTTCGATGGCATTTTCGCCAACGCATCGCTTTTCCACGTGCCCATCGCGCATCTGCCGCGGGTTCTTAACGCGCTGCACACCACCCTGGATACCTCGGGCGTGCTGTTCAGCTCCAATCCCCGGGGCGATAACCGCGCTGGTTGGCAGGGCGAGCGCTATTGCGTATTTCACGACCTCGAACAGTGGCGGAAGTATTTGAATGACGCCGGTTTCGATGAGATCCACCACTATTACCGCCCTGAAGGCCTGCCGCGCGCGCAGCAACCATGGCTCGCCAGCGTGTGGCGCAAGCGGCCGCCGGCGGCCGCCTGAATGCAGCGGCGCGGGCGTGCGACCGAAATCGAACGGTAAAAACCTGACAACTCGCTGTAGCGCAAAGCCTGGCTTGGCGCACGCCAACTTATGCTAGATTGCGTGACGCTTTCAGCGCATCTTGCCGGAGCGGGTCTAGACGGGGGTTGAGTGAGTATCGGTTTTCGAGCGCTGGGCGCGCAGTTGGGCCGCGCCGCGCGAATGATGGTTGGGGTGCCGCTGCTATGGGCTGCAGGCGTCGCGACGGCGATCGGGGCCGATGCGCCCGCGGTGCCGGCGCCGATTGCTTCGCCCTTTGCGTGGGTGGCACCATTGGAGGGCGACGAGCCGGGCCAGATGCACCGCGTGCAGATTCCGCTGCAGGTGTACGACACCGCACGCGATCCGCGGCTGCAGGATGTGCGCGTGTTCGACAGCCGGGGTGTGGCGATGCCGTTTGCCTGGGTGCAGCCCAAGCTGGGCGAGACTTCGCAAACGCCCGAAATCGCCGTGCCGCTGTTTCCGGTGCAGCTGACCGCAACCAGCATCCGGCGTCGCGGCAGCAGCGATGGCTTGAGCGATCAGGTCGAGCGCAATGAAGACGGCAGCCTGCGGGCTTCGGCATCGGCGGCCGCGTCGCCCGCGCGCAATCCGAACGCGGTGGTACTCGATCTGAGCCGTATCCGCGGGGATCTGCAATCGTTGGTGCTCGCCGATTTCCAGGCGCGCACCGGTATGCACAATTTTCGGCTCGACGCCAGCGACAACCTCGAAGATTGGCGCGTTGTGCGACAGGAGGCGCAGATCGTGCGGCTGTCGCACGGCGACATGACCGTTGAGCAAAACCGTGTAGAACTCGGCAACCGCTCGAGCGATACATCGCGCTATCTGCGTATCGTCTGGAGCGATCCGGCGACCGCACCGAAACTGTCGCGCGTCACGGTGCGGGTCAATACCCATCCGGGCAGTGCGCGTCCCATGCTGTGGACCGAGCCGCAGAAGCCGGTGGGCGCCGAAGGGCAGAGCTTCACGTTCCAGGCGCCGCCGGCCATGCCGATCGAGCGGTTGCGGGTGAATCTGCCGCAAAGCGATGTGTTGTCCCCCGTACTCGTCTATCAACTGGTGCAGGCCGCCGCCGCACCGGCAGCGGCGACCGGGCAAGGCGCTACACCGGCGCCGGCTGCCGGCACCTGGACGTGGCAATTGCGCGCGCAGGCCGTCTCTTACCGCCTCGAAAGCAGTATCGGCGAAATCGTCTCGCCCGACGTGTTGCTTGGCGGCAGTCCGATGCCGTCGTTCGGCGTGAGCCTGGATCCGCGCGCAGCCAACGCATCGCGGCCGCCCACGGTACAGATCGGCTTCAGCCCGCGCACGCTGGTGTTCACGGCCCAGGGCGTGGCGCCCTACGTGATGGCGTGGGGTGCCGACAACATGGGCGATGTGTCCGTGCCGCCGTCGACGTTGATCGTGGGCTATGACGGCATCGAAACGCTGCCTGCTGCCGTGACGGCGCGTTATCCCGGACGCCGCGATGCGGGCGATACGTTGAAGCTGGCGCCGCCGCCCAAACCGCCCGCGCCGCCTGTGCAGCCGTTCCGGCTGGCCGATCAATGGTGGTTCACGCTGCTGCTCGCCGCGGTCGACATGGTGCTGTTGCTGATCGTCTGGCGTCAGGCGCGGCGCGCGTATCTGGCGCCCACCAAGCAGGCGGGCGCCGCGCGTTCAGGGCAGGCTCGCCGTGGCGGCTGACGCGGCGCGCGATGCCGCCATCGTGCACGACGTCGAGCGGTGGCTGGTACGCGCGGTGATCGGCCTGAATCTGTGTCCGTTTGCGCGCAGCGTGCATGTCAAGCGGCAGATCGCCTATCGCGTGAGCCACGCCACCGAGCCCGAAGCGGTGCTCGCCGATTTGAGCCTGGCGTTCGATACGCTGGAAGCCGCCGATCCCGCAGCCATCGATACGCTGCTATTGATCCTGCCCGAGGGGTTCGACGACTTCCTGGCGTTCAACGATATGGCGGCGCTTGCCGAGCGCCTGCTCAAGCGGTTGCGATTGCGCGGCGTTTTTCAGATCGCCACCTTCCATCCGGACTACCAGTTTGCCGGCGCCGGTGTGGACGATATCGAAAACTACACGAACCGTGCGCCGTATCCCATCCTGCATCTGCTGCGCGAAGAGAGCGTGACCCGTGCCGTGGATGGCTTTCCCGATCCGGATTCGATTTATGAGCGTAACCAGGCGCGGCTGCGCGCCTTGGGGCATCGTGGCTGGCGCGATCTGATGGATGCGCCTGACGACGGCGAGGATGGGGCGGGGCGGGCCGCTTAAGCCGGCGTTGTGAAGAACCGCTCGCGCATCTCTTCCAATCCGAGTGTTTCGAGCATCGCCTCCAATCGGGCGGCGGGGCGCGCGCGCGGCAACTGCTTGTCCTGCGCGATGATGAGTTCATTTTTCATCGAGTGCTCCCAGCCAACGAGTTCGGTGACGGTGACTTGATAGCCGTGCGCTTCCAGTTGCAGGCTGCGCAGTACGTTGGTCGCCTGGCTGCCGAATTCGCGGGTATGCAGGGGATGGCGCCACATTTCGACAAGCGGATTGCCGCCGAGCATCTTGCCTTTGTTCTTGCGCAGATGCGTGGCCACTTCGGCCTGGCAGCACGGCACGACCACGATGTACTTTGCCCGCTTGCGCAACGCGAAATGGATGGCATCGTCGGTGGCGGTATCGCACGCGTGCAAAGCGGTGACGATGTCTACCTGATCGGGCAAGGCCGGTGAATCGATGGCATCGGCCACCGACAGGTTGAGAAACGACATGCGATCGAACCCGAGCTTGTCCGCCAGTGTGCGCGATGCAGTGACAAGCGCCTCGCGCGTTTCGATCCCGTAGATGTGCGACGTATCCTGGATGGCCTTGAAGAACAGGTCATACAGGATGAACCCCAAATACGACTTGCCGGCGCCATGATCGGCCAACGTGACACGGCCATGTTCGGCGTGCACGTCTTTCAGTAGCGGCTCGATGAAGTTGAACAGGTGATAGACCTGCTTCAGCTTGCGGCGGCTGTCCTGATTCATATTGCCGTCGCGCGTGAGGATATGCAGCGCTTTGAGCAGTTCGACCGATTGGCCGGGGCGGATTTCGGGTGCGGACATCGTGGGGAATCAAAGCGGGGACGAGCCCGCAATCTGAGCGAAAGCGGCTATTTTACGCGTGGCAGCCGCACGGTCAGAAGCGGGCGCACCACACTGCGATGGAACAGCCGGGCGGCGCGGGCGGTGAGGGCACGCGTGGGAGCCGCCCGACGACGTCGATCGCCCGAGATGGCGGACTGCGCGGCTTCCGCCGCTTCCCACACACAGGGCGGGCTGACGGCATAGAGCTGCAGGCCGGCGTCCTGGGCGATGGCTTCCCAATGATCGGCCGCCGTCCAGATGGGATCGCGGGTGGCGCACAGGGCGCGCGCGGCCGCAAGGGTGACGATATAGCCGCCGGTCAACCAGACGCCGCCCTCGGCACGCACGAGCGAGCGGTTGCCCAAGCGGCGTGCGCCCAGACGCCAGCCGCGACCGACGTGGGTGAGTTGGATCATGGCCGGCGTTCCGACGTCGATCCGCGCCGCCAGGCTGGAGGCGCCCGACGTCGCCAGAAGATCGGCGATGTCGTCCGCCAGGACCACGTCGTCTTCGAGAATCAAGGCGTGCGGAATGCGCTCGGCCACGATGCGCCGATACACCTCCAGGTGGCTGCATGCGCACGCGACTTCGGTCGGACTCAGCTCCCCATAGACGCGACGTGCGCGTGCCATGTCGGCGCGGGCGAGCACGGCAGCGCGCGCCGCACCGCGACCATCGACCGCATCGATCCAGTGCGCGGCGAGCCCGTGCGCCTGAAGGCGTGCCGCCATGCTGTCGCGGCGCGCGGTTTCCGTCGCCAGGTTGATGACGAAGCAGGGGATTGTGTCACTCATGCGGGATGGACGCGCCGATTATTCTGGCCGAGATGGCTCACGGCCATGGCCAGACACAGGCTCACCATGACCGCATAGAAGGACGCGGTGCGCATCGATCGGAACATCGTCTCGGTGACCCCGAACGATAGAAAGCCCAATACGACGCAGAGCCCCAGGGCGCAGAACGCTCGTCGGGTTTGATCCAGATCGCGAATCCGGCTGGCAAGGATCCACGCCGGAATCCCATAAACCATCAACAGAAACGAGGCCAGGCCAACCAGGCCATAAGTGGCTGCCACCAGCAAGATGTCGTTGTGGGGCTCACCCCAGTTCGATGCCACGAGCGGCGAGATCACGCCACGATCGCCCAGCTTCTTCATCTTCTCCCGGAAGGCCGGGCCACCGCCCACGCCAAATACGGGGTGCTTCTCGATCATGACGCGTGCGGCGCGCCAAAGCTGGAATCGGATGCACACGGACGTTTCCGCCTTTGGCCGTTCGACGCATTCCTGCGCCTCGTCGATGGCTTTGCCGATCCGATCGTTGTGCTGATGGGTGACGCCAATCACGGTGACGATCGCGACCAAGAGCGCACAGACGACCGCTTTGATGCGCCAGGAGATTCGCCTTTCCACCACGCACGCGATGATGAACACGGCCGGCAGCGCCAGCCAGCTGGTACGCGTTTCGGACAAGTACACGCCGTAAAACCCCAGCGCCGCGGCAGATAATTTGAGCGCGGCTTCGAGCTTCGGCCACCGCGTGAGCGTCCACATCAGGCTTACGACGCACACACAGGCATACAGAAATGCCAGGTTACCGAACTCCACTGTGTTGTATTCGGTGTAGGCCAGCGTGTCGGGACGCAGACGGCCGTTGACGGCCGTGAAGGTCACATCCGGGAACGCCAGCAGGAATGTGCAATACAGGGCGCCGGCAATGAAGCCCCACTGAATGTGTCGCAGGATGGTTGGATTCAGGCGTGAGAAGAGCCAGAGCATCGGCACCATACAGGCCAGACGCATCGTCTTTTCGAACGTGGCCGCATGCCAGCGGCCGTGGGTCCATTGCGCAATCAGAACGATGGCGACGGCGGCGGCCGCTGCCAGTATGAAGGGCCGCCAGATGCGCCACTCGGGCCACACCGGCTGCTTGCGATAACGCATGACGCCCATGCCGATCAGGGCGATCAACAGCAGCCCATACATGAATGCGCTGCCGTAACTGCGTGTTGTCATGATCAGCGCCGGCGCCAGAGCGACGACCACGGTCACGAAAACACTGAGGGCGTTGCCTAACATCTAAAACACTCCAAACCCGACGCAATGTGGCGCGATTATTGCATGTGGCGTGCAAGCGTTTACGCTGAAATGGCCCTCATCCTGTTACAAGTCAGCACGGCGCTTCTCTGGCTGCCGGGCCTTAAAGCGCAGCGGACACTCGCGCGGATACGTCCGGGCTTACCCACGACTTCCACGTGTCGCCATGCGTTTTGAAGAAGTAGGCCACTGCGGCGTCGATATCGGCGCCTTGTTTCTCGAGCCAGCCCAGGGTGTCGTCGATGACCGGCGCCGGCATATTCACCTTTTCGATGAACGCTTTCACCTGGGGCGCTTGTTGCGCAAATGCCGCATTCATACCGGTCACCACAGGATTCGGCTTGAACTCGGTGGCGACCGGATTCGTGCAGGCGGGGTCGGTCATGCAGGTATATGCTTTTTGATCGAAAGGAGGGAGCTCGAGTTTGACGAGGTCCAGGCCACCGACCAGCGCGGTAGGCGTCCAGTAATAGAACACCACATCGCGCTTGCGCTTATAGGCCGATACGATCGCCGCCTTTTGCGCCGCCCCGGCACCTGGCGCGAACATGACGAAATCGTTTTCCAGTTTCAGCGCCTTCATCAGGTTGTCGTTCAGCGTGCCGCAGGCCCAGCCGGCAGGACAGCCGAAGATACGGCCGCGATTGGGATCCTCGGGATCCTTGAACGCGTCCTTGTGGCGCGCCAGATCGCTGGCCTTCTTGAGATCGGGAAATTTCTCGGCCGTGTAGCGTGGGATATACCAGCCTTCACCGGCATCGAACACATGGCCCACGCCGATCACCTTGCCGGATGCCGTGGCTTTCTGCCACGCGCCTTCGATCTGGCCTGGCCACACCTCGGGCGTGATGTCGACGTCCCCGCGCTGCAAGGCGGCGAGCATGGCCAGGGTTTCGCCTTGCTCCACCTGCGTCTTGCAGCCGTAGCCTTTTTCGAGGATGAAACGCTCAATGCCGGCCATCAACAGATTCGATTCCCAGTTCAGACCGCTGAACTTGATCGGTCGATCGACCTCACACGTGGGTGCTGCTGCGTGGGCGGACAGGGCGGCAAGACTCAGGGCGAGGGCGGTGACGGTACGGCTGAGCACGCCCGCGAGTGATCTCGATCGCGACGCAGTGGGGCCTGAAAACGCGGAGATCGGAATCGCGGCGGTGGCGGATGAAGGAGCAAGAGTCAGGGCGGTCGATGACATGGGGTGGCGCGCGGCAAGTTGACGAATGCAAAAGCATACCTGCCCGTCCGGAGCTTGGATTGCACGTCTACAAACCGCAACGTTTCCGACTGAAACGGTGCCCCGCGCAGCACGCGCGTTCGGCCGCAGGGCCCCGCGGATGGGAACGCGGCTTGCGCCCGGTGGCTCGATACTTCTAGCGGTGCCAATGCCGTGAGCACACCGGCCTACCTCGCGCCGCGCCCCAACATTCCAGGGAAAATCCATTATGTCCATGACCTCCTCTCAGGCGCAGCCATCGCGCGATGCCGCGCATGTCTTGCCTACCAACCGGCTGGCGTCGGACAGCACGGCTCGCGAGATCGCCGACGTGCAGGCTGCAGCCGCCAATCCCATGCCTACCGATATTCGGGCCGCTGATACGCCCATGCCGGTTCGTGCCGACAACCCCGTCGCTGAGCGTGCCGATGCCTCGGTGGCAGCGCCCGCTGCCCGTGGTGCGCAAGATACCGTGCCCGTGCGTCTGAAGATCAATGGTCGCGATGAATCGCTCGAGCTCGACCCGCGCACCACCTTGCTGGACTGCGTACGCGAGCACCTGCATCTGACCGGCACGAAGAAGGGCTGCGACCACGGTCAATGCGGCGCCTGTACGGTGCACGTCAACGGCAAACGGGTGAATTCCTGTTTGCGCCTGGCGGTCACGCACGACGGCGACGAGATCACCACGATCGAAGGCCTGGGTCAGCCGGGCAACCTGCATCCGATGCAAGCGGCTTTCGTTGCGCACGATGGCTATCAGTGCGGCTACTGCACGTCGGGCCAGATCATGTCGGGCGTGGCATTGCTGAACGAGCCTTGCGGTGCCAGCAACGCCTGTGTGAAGGAGGCGATGAGCGGCAACATCTGCCGTTGCGGCGCTTACTCAAACATCGTGGCTGCCATTCAACACGTGCGTCAAGGCTGAGGAGCGACCATGGAACGATTTGAAATTTCGCGCGCCGCTGACGTCGATGCCGCTATTCGCGCCGGTGCGCTGTCGCAAACCGCACAGCAGGGTGCTCGCGTGCGCTTCCTCGCAGGCGGCACCACCCTCATCGACTTGATGAAGCTCGACGTCGAGCAACCCGAACAGGTGATCGATATCGGACGCTTGCCACTCGATCAGGTCACGCAGCGGGACGATGGCGGTGTCGACATCGGCGCTATGGTGCGCAATGCCGATCTGGCGCATCACGCCTATATTCTCCAACATTATCCGGTGCTGTCGGAGGCACTGCTTTCGGGGGCGTCAGCGCAATTGCGCAATATGGCGACCACCGGCGGCAATCTTCTGCAGCGCACGCGGTGCGTGTACTTTCGCGATCCCGCCATGGCCTGTAACAAGCGCGAGCCTGGCAGCGGTTGTGGGGCTATCGACGGGTTCAATCGCAATCTGGCGATTTTGGGCACGAGCGAGAAGTGCATTGCGAGCAACCCGTCGGATATGAACGTGGCCCTTGCGGCGCTCGAAGCCACCGTGCATGTGCAAGGCACGGGCGGCAAGCGCGCAATCGTTTTTGAAGATTTCTTTCTGCTGCCGGGTGATACGCCTGAGCGTGAGACGGTGCTCGAACCCGGCGACCTCATCACGCACGTGAGCTTGGCAGCACCCGTTGCCGGCGCGCGGTCGACTTACCTCAAATTGCGCGACCGGGCGTCATACGAGTTTGCATTGGCGTCCACCGCTGCTGTGGTCGCGGTCGAGGGCGGCAAGATCGTCCACGTGCGCGTGGCACTGGGCGGCGTGGGTACCAAACCCTGGCGGGCCGTTCAGGCCGAATCGATATTGCACGGTCAGACGCCGGACAGCGATCTCTTCAAGCGTGCGGCCGAGGCTGCCCTGGCAGACGCCAAGCCCCAGAGCGAGAACGGCTTCAAGGTCGAACTTGCCAAGCGCTGCATCGTTCAAGCGTTGAAAGACGCCACGCAAGCAGCGTGATGCCCCGGCTCAATCAAAGGATCAATAATGACTGCGCATAATCCCGCCGAATCCGCCGCGATCGGCGCTTCGCTTGCCCGTATCGATGGCCCGCTCAAAGTGAGTGGCGGTGCCATGTACACGTCCGACCATCACTTTCCCGGCATGGTCTACGCCCAGCCGGTGAGTGCCACCATCGCCAGCGGCGAACTAACGGCGCTCGACACCGCGGCGGCTGCGAAAATGCCCGGCGTGGTGAAGATCTTCACGCACGAAAATATCGGACCGCTGTATCGCATCTCGGATGCGAGCGGTGCATCGATCGACGAGAAGCGTCCACCGCTATCCGACAACAAGATCAACTACTACGGTCAATACATCGCTTTGGTCGTGGCCGAGAGCTTCGAACAAGCCACTGCAGCGGCGCGCGCCGTGAAGGCCACCTATACCGAAAAGCCGGTGGATGTGAGTCTGGAACTCGAGCCAGACGATAAACCGAAGGTGGATAGCGAGCGTGGCGACCCCGATACCGCATTTGCAAAGGGCGAGGTCAAGATCGATCAGGTGTATCGTACGCCGCCTGAGACGCACAATCCGATCGAACTGCATTGCACGGTGGCCACATACGATGGCCGCGCCTACACCGTCTATGAGACGTCGCAGGCGATCGGCAATCACAAGTCGGTGCTGGTGCAGATGCTTGGCGAAGTGCCGGAGAATATCCGGGTGGTCACCGAGTACCTCGGCTCAGGCTTTGGGGGCAAGCTTTGGCCATGGACGCATTCGTTACTGGCCGTGGCGGCGGCGCGTGATCTCAAACGTCCGGTCAAACTCGAAATCTCGCGCAAGATGATGTTCGAGACCGTCGGACATCGCACCAATACGCAGCAGCGGATCCGCATCGCCGCGACCAAGGCGGGCCGGCTCACTTCGATCCAGCAGGATTATGTGCATCATGTGGCGCAGGTCGAGGCGAGCAAGGAAAACTGCGGTGAGGCCACACCTTATTTCTACAGCACGCCCAACCTGCGTGTGACGTCGGGTCAGGCGCGCCGCCATTTTGGTCCCAATACGTCAATGCGCGGGCCGGGCGCCGTGCCGGGGCTCTATTGCACCGAGTCCGCCATGGACGAGTTGGCGATCGAGCTTGATATCTGTCCGGTGCAATTGCGACTGCAGAACGAGCCTGAGATCGATGAAAGCCTCGGCGTGCCGTTTTCCACGCGGTATTACACCGAGTGTCTCAAGCGAGGTGCTGAGAAATTCGGCTGGTCCAAACGCAATCCCGAGGTGGGCAGCATGCACGCCGACGGCGAGATCCTGGGGTGGGGAGTGGCCGGTGCGTCGTGGATGGCCAAGCGCATTCCCGCCATGGCAAATGTGCAGCTCAATCGCGATGGCACCGCGCGCGTGGCCAGTGCCACGCAGGATATCGGCACCGGGACCTACACGGTGATGGCGCAGATGGTGGCCAATCTCACGGGCATTGCGAGCGACAAGATCGTGGTGGCGATCGGCGACACGTCGTTTCCGGCCGGCCCGATGTCGGGCGGTTCGATGGCCACGGGCTCGCTCGTGCCGGCCATCGGCAAGGCCGCGCGCGAAGCCATCAAGCAATTGCTCAGCATCGCGGCCGAGACCGATGGCCTGCCTATGAAGGGTGCGGACCCCGAGGATCTGACGATGACCGCCGGTCGCGTGCATCGCAAGTCGGAGCAGCCGGAGGCCGGCGTGCCGTTCGAGGCTGTGCTGCAGAAAGCGGAACTCAGCCAGGTGCTGGGTAAAGGGCGCGCCGGCGCAAGTGACAGCGACCCCGATGCCGACAAGCACTCGATCCACTCGTACGGCGCGCACTTTGTGGAAGTCGGTTGGCAGCCGGAGATTGGCCGTATGCGCGTGAGGCGCGTGGTGACGGTGATCGATGCCGGCAAGATCATCAACCCGTTGAGTGGGCGCAATCAGATCGAAGGCGCCATTGTGATGGGCGTGGGGATGGCGCTATTCGAAGAGACACATTACGACAGCCGCAACGGGGCGCCGATCAACAGCAATCTGGCGGACTATGTGATGGTGACCCATGCCGATTCGCCGGATATCGACGTCGAGTTTCTGGATTACCCCGACAAGGCGTTGAACGAGTTGGGCGCGCGCGGCATCGGCGAGATTGGGTTGGCGGGCGTGGCTGCGGCGATCACAGCGGCGGTGTATCACGCCACCGGTGTCCGGGTGCGCGATCTGCCGGTGCATATCGACGATCTGATCAAGCACTGATAACTGCTCGGCGACACGCGCCGCCGTTCAAACGGCTGCAGCGTGTCCGTCGTCAGTAGCAGCAGCATCAGCAAGGCGCGAGTATTCGCGGGAACCCAGCATTCACCGAGGGCGGTAGTCAATTAAAAACACCCCAAAAGCGCGACGCAATTTTGGGGTGTTTTTTTGTCTGATCGTTTATTGCCGTTGCCCGCAATGCCGTGACGCCTCGCACGTGCAGGATTCACCGGACGTACGGACGATTACATCGGCGGCGCCACGCCATCCTTTTCAACCACGATGCGTTGGGCGAGATAACCGTCGCCGGTCGGCTTGGCCACCACGAATACCTTTTTGCCGGGCAACACATCGGCGCGTGTCGCTGGCGCGAACGTCACCACGGGCGCGCTGGTGGGCACCACGATGGTTTGCGTGCCGCCTTTGTACGACAGCTTGAGATCGCGGCCGTTGGTGCCCGAGACGACGGCATCGACGTTGGCATTGGTCATCGAGCTATCCGGGGCGAGATCCCAGCCGTAGTGGCCTTCGCCCGACCCTCGCGCGGCTTCGGGAAACACCAGCACTTCAATCGCGGTTTGTTTGCCGTCCGGCCCCTTGCGCGAGGCGGCGCCCACGTAATCGCCGGATTTGATGCTGGAGAGCGGCACGTTCTTGACTGACGAGACGGCGGTGTCGGGGGGCGCGGCAATCTTCACTTGTTCGCCGCTGACATGCTTGACGGTGAGACCATCGGCGGTGGCCGCGACGATCTCGCCGCGGATGCGAACCGGCTTTTCGTCGGCGGCGTGCGCCGTGGCACAGGCCAGGACGGTAAGGGAGAAGAGGGCGCGTGCGAGGGGGGTGCGATACGACATGGATGCTCCGGGAGCGAGTGGGTCGGGTAACCCATTCTGCTCCCGAATTTGCCGAATTTGGGGACGACAAGGTAACTGTTCAGAACCCCGTCAGACTTCAGCCAAACCGTCGTCGGAACCTGCCACGTCTCGGCAGCCTCCGTCAAACCATGCCAGACCCCGGCCGGACCCTCGCCGAACCGCTCACGCGACCAGTTCTTCCGCCATGGTGGCGTCCACCGGCGTCAGTTTGGCGGGCGCGTGAATGGCGGGTGCGCAGGCGGATGCGATCGAGAGCAGGCGCGCGTCGGAAAAGCGCGGTCCGATGACCTGGATGCCCACCGGAAGTCCCTTGTCGCCCAGCCCAACCGGGATCGCAACGCAGGGCACATGCAGCAACGTCCACATGCTGTTGAACGCTGGATTGCCGGTGTCGTAATAGCCAATGGGCGCCTGGCCGATGCAAGGCGGCGTCAGGACCACGTCCAGTGCGTCACCGAACAAGCCATCGAACTGCCGCCGGCACGACGCCGCGAGATCGTAGGCCTGCACCATATCTTCTGCCGTATAGCCCTTGGCGTTTTCAACCAGATCGCGAAAATCCTGGTGCAGCAGCGTGTAGTTCGCCAGGTAGTCGGGCAGGAACGCCGCGCGTCCTTCGCCTCGCATCACCACTTCCTGCGCGTGCGTGATGTGATCGAAATCGGGCGGCAAGTCGAGGTCGACGATCTCCGCACCCTGGTCCGCCAGCCGTGCGGCGGCGGTCATCAATGCGGCCCGGCCCGACGCTTCAGTTAGATGCCAGTTGGGGCCACGGCACAGACCGACCTTCAACCCCTTCAGCGGGGTCACCGGGGCTTCTTCGATGCCGAACAGGCGGAACTCACGCGCCACCAGTTGCAGGTCTGCCACCGAGCGGCCGTACCAGCCGATGGTGTCCAGCGTATGGGAGTAATTTTTTGCGCCTTCGCGGCTCACCACACCGTGGGTGGGCTTGATGCCGTAGATGCCGTTGAACGCGGCCGGCCGGATGTGCGAGCCACCGGTTTGCGTACCGAAGGCCAACTGAACCATCTTGGCACTTACTGCAGCGCCTGAGCCCGAGGACGAGCCGCCCGGGGTATGCGCGAAGTTGTAGGGATTGCGGGTCGCCGCTCGGCGGCCACCCGTGGCGAACTCAACAGTGTCGGTCTTGCCCAGGATCAAGGCGCCTCGCGCGCGCACCGTGCCCACGCACGCCGCATCCTTGCCGGCCTGGTGACCGAAATAAATCGGGGAGTTGTAGGTCGTGGGCATGTCGGCCGTCTCGATCATGTCCTTCACGCCGAACGTCAAGCCATGCAGCGGGCTTTTCGGCGGCGTCTTATCGAGCTCACGCGCATTGCGCACCACTTGATCGGCATCGACGTAGGTGAAGGCGCGCACGTCCGGCTCGGTGCGCGCGATGTGGTCGAGCGTGGAGCGCGCAAGTTCTTCGCACGACAGTTCGCGCTTGGCGATCAGCGCCGAAGCTTCGGAAGCAGTAAGTTCAAAGGGTTGCATGGTGGCGGTTTCCGGCAGGGTTCAGGGCAAGGGCAATTGGAAAATATGGGCGGGCTCGCAGTCTTTGTTCGCCATGCGAGGGATGGCGGCGCCTGCAGCCGACGCGGCCTCGGCCGATGCGCACAACCGCGCGCACATGGCGGGATCGTCGAGTTTCAAGCCGAAGCGGGCGATGTAGGCAGCGATATCGGACTGCCGCCAGGCGGCGGGCAGGGGAGCGGGGGCGGTCATGGTCATATCCTTTTCAAAGTGGCGAGGGCAGACGGGCGGCAACGCAGCGCGGTCACGCCGGCTGTAATGCCGCTGCCAATTGCGGGCGTTTCAGATGCCAGGCGGTGGCGCGCTCGTAGGCCTGGGCCACGCGGAGCACGGTGGCTTCGTCGAACCAGCGGCCGGCGATCTGTGCATTCGTGGGCAGGCCGGCCGCGTCGAAACCGGTGCGGATCGACATGGCCGGATGGCCCGAAATATTGAAAACCGGGCACGCGCTATCGGTGGTGAAGGCTTTGACGCGATCGGCGTCGGCAAAGGGCGGCGCGGTGTGAAAGGCGCAGGGCATGACGAGCGCGTCCACGGTGCGCAGCAGGGCGTCGGTGCTCAGCGTGAGTTCGCGCCGCCGGCGAATGGCGGCAAGGTAATCGACGCCGCGCGTCATGAAGCCGTGCATCATCTTGTCTCGCAGGGCCAGCCCCATGTCGTGGGCGCGATGCATGAAGTCGTGTTCATGAATCGAGAGCGACTCCGTCCAGTTGATCACGCTGCTCACCTGGCGATAGCTGCTGGGCAGGGCCGGCAATACGATCTCGATCACGCGCGCCCCTTCGGCCGCCAGCACCCGTGCCACATCCTCCACGCCTGCACGGTTGGCGGCGTCGAGTTGTTCACCATCGGCACCCATGTCGCGCACGATGCCGATCGTCAGGCCGCGCACGCCGGTATGCAAACTGGCGAGGTAATCGGGTACGGGCTGATCGGCGCTCGCGGGATCGCGCACGTCGTAGCCGGCCAGCACCTGCATCATGATGGCGTTGTCTTCCACCGACCAGGTCAGCGGCCCCGCAGTATCGAGCGAATAGCAGTTGGGCAGAATGCCGTAGCGACTGATGCGGCCGTAAGTGGGCTTGAGTCCTTGCAGGCCGCACGCGGCGGCAGGCAGGCGCACCGACCCGCCGGTATCGGATCCCATCGCCACCATCGCCGTGCCGGCGGCGACCGACGCCCCGGCGCCGGTGGACGAGCCGCCGGTGTGATGCGCCAGGTGCCAGGGATTGCAGGCCGGTTCGAACGGCAGATCGAAGTGCACCGCGCCCGTACCGGTGCCGTACTCCCAGGTATTGAGCTTGCCCAGCAACACGGCACCCGCACCATCCAGACGCTCGATCGCACTGGCGTCGTAATCGGGCACGTGGTCGAGCATCAACTTCGACGCGGCGCAGGTGCGCACGCCGCGGGTGAAGTAGTTGTCCTTCACGGCATACGGGATGCCATGCAGCGGGCCTTTCCAGCGGCCCGCGCCGATGTCGATTTCCGCTTTGGCCGCCTGCTTGCGCGCGGCGTCCGCGGTCACCAGCAGGTAGCTTTTGACGTCGGTGTCGACGGCATCGATGCGGTCCAGAAACGCATCGAGCAGTTCGACCGGCGAGAGCTTGCGGGCCAACATCAGCCGGCTGGCTTCGCTCGCGGTAAGGTGAAACAGGTCATCGGACATGGCGGATCCTGTGGAAGTGGAAGAATGCGGCTCAAGGCCGCGAGGCCTGCGGCGCGTGATCGCGCATGGCGGGCGGGATATGAATGCAGCGCGCGGCGTGGCCGGCTGCGCAGTCTGTAAAGGCGGGCACATCCTGCGCGCATGCCGGGGTGGCCAGTTCGCAGCGCGGCCGAAAACTGCAGCCGCTGGGCAGCGCGGCAAGATCGGGTGGCGAGCCCGCGATCGGTTGCAGTTCCACGCCGCGCTGGCCCGCATGCACGGTGGAGCGCATCAAGCCGCGCGTGTAGGGATGGGCGGGACGCGAAAGCACGTCTTCCACGCTGCCCGTCTCGACGAAGCGGCCCGCATACATCACCGCCAGTTTGTCGGCGATCTCGCACGCCACCCCCAGGTCGTGCGTGACGAAGATCGTCGCCATGCCGAGTTCGGCCTGCAAGCTGCGCAGCAGCAGCAAGACCTGAATCTGCACGGTGGCATCCAGCGCTGTCGTCGGCTCATCGGCAAGCAGGAGCTTCGGCCGGCATGAGAGCGCCAAGGCAATCATGGCGCGCTGACGCAGGCCGCCCGACAGCTCATGCGGATACGCATCGAGGCGTTGCTTTGCCGACGGGATCTGCACGAGCTCAAGCAGCTCGAGGGCGCGTGCACGGGCTTTCCGGCTGTCGACGCCGTCATGCCATTTGACGGTTTCTGCGATTTGCTGGCCGATGGTGTACACCGGGTCGAGCGCGGTAAGCGGTTCCTGGAAGATCATCGAGATCAAGGGCCCGCGTATCGATGCCAGTTGGCGATCGCGCAACGCCAGGATGTCGCGGCCGTCGATGTCGATCGAGCCACCCAGTTGCGCCGTGCGCGGCAGCAGCCGCATCAACGCGCGCATCGTGACGCTTTTGCCGGAGCCGGACTCGCCCAGCAGGCACAACACTTCGCCCGGGTTGAGATCGAACGACACCCCGTTGACGACAGAGATCGCCATGTCGCGCGACACGAACCGGACCGACATGTCGCGCACACGCACGAGCGGTTTGACGGCAGACAATTCAGTCTGCGCAGAATCGAGCAATGCGGTGTTCATCATGCGAGGGCCTCCTGGCGGGCGTCGACGAGCGCGAGCGGGAAATGGCACGCCGCCAGATGCGCGGCTTGACCCATCGGTGTGAGGGGCGGGGCCACTTCCGCGCAGAGCTGTTGCGCATGCGGGCAACGGGTGCGAAACCGGCAGCCGCTGGGCGGATCGATCGGATTGGGCGGATCGCCCGACAAGGGCGGTTTGGTCGCACGCCGTTTCGGATCCATCGAAGGCCGCGACGACAGCAGCGCCGCCGTGTAGGGATGACGCGGCTGGGCATACAGCGCGTCGACCGGGGCAGACTCGACCACTTGTCCCAGATACATCACGAGCACGCGGTCGCTCATGTACTGCACCACATTCAAGTCGTGCGAAATGAAGATGTAGGTCAGCCCGAGCTGCCGCTTGAGCGACTGCAGCAGATTGAGCACCTGGGCTTCCACAGACTTGTCCAGCGCGGACACCGACTCGTCCAGGATCACGGCGCGCGGTCCCATGGCCAAAGCGCGGGCGATGTTGACGCGTTGCCGCTGGCCGCCCGAGAGCTCATGCGGATAGCGCTGGGCGAACAACGTGGGTTCGAGACCCACCATCTTCAGCAGCGAATGCGCCCGCGCGGCGGCTTGTGCGCGTTTCAGGCCGAGGATGCTGGGGCCGAAAGCGATGCTGTCGGCGATGGTCAGGCGGGGGTTGAGCGATGCATAACTGTCCTGAAACACCATCTGCATGCCGTGGCGCAGATCGCGCACCGAGATGCCGTGCACCGCGCCGACTTCTTCACCGTCGAAAATCACGTTGCCGGCGTCGGGCGCGATCAACTGCATCAGCAGGCGGCCCGTGGTGGACTTGCCGCATCCTGACTCGCCGACGATACCCAGCGTTTCGCCTTTGGCCACATCGAAACTCACACCATCCACGGCACGCACGACGCGATTGCCGGCAATGGGAAAGTGCTTCTTCAGATCGCGCACGATCAGCATCGGCTGCGCGGGACCGCCGCGATCGCGTGCATCCCGCTTTGGGGCGACCAGACTCATGGCTTGCTCCGAGATCGTCTTCATGCTTTCACATCCATCGCGCCACGCAGGCCGTCACTGACGAGGTTGAAACACATGGAGGTCAGGAAAATCATCACACCGGGCAGCACGGCATTCAGCGGTGCCACATAAATGGCTTGGCGCAGCGTGTTCAGCATCAGGCCCCATTCGGCGTTGGGCGGGTTCACGCCCAGGCCCAGAAAGCTCAAGCCCGACGCGACCACGATGCTGACGCTGATAAGGCTGGAGGCGTAGATCAGGATGGGCGCGATCACGTTGTTCAGCACGTGGCCGGTGACGATGCGGTAGGCATTGGCGCCGGTGGCCTTGGCCGCCTCGACGAAGTCCTGGTTGCGCACCTGGGTGGTCACGCTTTCGGCCACGCGGGCGATCGGCGGAATGAACACGAGCGTGAGCGACACGATGCTGTTGAACACACCCGCGCCCAATACGCCCGAAATGGCGACGGCCAGCAGTACCGAAGGAAACGCGTAGAACACGTCGACCGTGCGCATGATGGCCATATTGACGCGGCCGCCGGCGTAGCCTGCGGTGATGCCCAGCGTGGCGCCGATGAGGGTCGCCAGCACGACAGGCATGACGCCCATGAAGAGCGACAGGCGGCCGCCGTAGATCAACCGCGCCAGCATGTCGCGGCCCAGCTCGTCGGTACCGAGCAGATGGCCAGGCGTGCCGGGCGGCTTCAGGCGCCGCACCATGCTCATCTTGAACGGATCGTCCAGCCCCAGCCACGGCGCGAAGATCGCCGACAGCACGATCAGCGAGAGCACGGTCAAACAGGCGATCGTGACGGGATCGCGCAACAGCCGGCGCACGCTCGAGCGCCAGAAGCTGCGCGTGACGGGCGGGGGCAGCGGCGGTGCGATCGGTGCCGTGGCGCCGCCCGGCAGGCTCATTGCCAAACTATCCTTCTGCATAAAAGCTCCTTGAACGCGATGGGGCAGTGGGTGCGAGGCACCCTTCAACCGCGTTTGACGCGCGGATCCACCATCATTTGCAAGACGTCGACGGCCAGATTGGTGAGCACGAAGAACATGGCGAGCACCAGAATCGTTCCCTGGAGAATCGGCAGGTCGCGCGTGAAGATGGCGGAATTGAGCAGGAAACCCGTGCCCGGCCAGGCGAACACGGTCTCGACCAGAATCGAGCCGCCCAGCATTTGCGCGAACTGCAGTCCCATCACCGCCATTACCGTGGGCGCGGCGTTCTTCATGACGTGCACGAATACGAGCCGTGCCGGCACGCCCTTGGCATACAGGGCCTGCACGAACTCCTGCTTGCGGATTTCGCTTACCGCGGCCCGCACCGACCGCGCAATGATGCTGGCGGGAATCACGGCCAATGTGATCGACGGCAAGATCATGTGCATCAAGCTTTCGCGATTGAACGTGAAGCCGGCCGACCCGTCAGCGCCCATGCCGGTCGCGGGCAGCCAGCCCAGATTGACCGAAAAGATCACGATCAGCACCATCCCCAGCCAGTAGTGCGGAATCGACACTCCCGTCACTGCCACGGATGTGACGGCGCGGTCGATGCTCGGCCGATCGCTGTAGCCGGCGATGGTGCCCAGCGTGGTACCCGCCACGAACGCCAGGAAAATGGCCACCGCCGCCAGCATCAGGGAGTTCTTGATCGCGGGGATGATTTCGGCTAGCACCGGGCGACGTGTCGTGATCGACGTCCCGAAGTCGCCGGTCACGATGTTGCGCAGCCAGATGAGGTACTGCACCGGTACCGGCTTGTCGAACCCGTATTCCTCGCGCACCTGCGCCACAAGCTCGGGCGGCGCGCGCTCGGGCAGCACGGCGGAAAGCGGATCGCCGGGCGCGAGGTGGACGAGGGCGAAGCACACGAGCGACACCCCGATGGCGATCGGTAGGGTGTAGAGCAGGCGTTGCAGCAGGTATCGGAGCATGGCGGTTACTCCACGTAGACCGGCGTCAGGTCCTGGAACCAGCTCTGCGCTTGCACGAAGCCCTTCACGCGGGGCGACATGGCGCGCGGGTTCAGGTCATGCACCACCCAGATCCACATCGCCTGATCGACGATATAGCTGTGCAGTTGCGCCAGTACGGCATCCTGCTGCGCCGGATCGAAGGTGACCTTGGCTTGCGCGGCCAGCTTGTCGGCCTGAGGGTCGCTGTAGCCGCCCCAGTTGTAGCCGCCCGGCGGACGCTGCGTGGACCAGGCGGTGCCGATCAGCGCGATATTGGGATCCCAGTAGGCCCAGCTGTTGTTCAAGCCGTGCGCGCCCTTGTTCTCGGGGGCGTCGGAACCGCCGCGGCGGCGCGCCCGCAGCGCTTCCCACTCCATCACTTCAAGTTCGACATCGAAGCCCACATCGCGCAGGTTTTCCTGCACGAATTCGTTCATGGGCAGCGGCTGCATCTGGCCCGATCCCGAAGGCGAAATCAGCAGCTTGATCTTGGCCGGCTTGGCTTTGCTGTAGCCGGCTTCTTTCATCAACGCCCGTGCTTGCTCGGGGTCGAACTTGATATCGAAGGTGGGTTTGCCGTACCACGGATGTTTGCTGTCGATCATGCCTTTGGCCGGCACGGCGAGTCCACCCAGAAAGCCCGACAAGCCTTCACGATCGATCGCCAGGTTGGCGGCTTTGCGCACGCGCAGATCCTTGAATGGCGAGCCTTCGGAGAAACTCAACTGATAGGGCCACACATGCGGATAGACGTTGGTGACGATCTGCATGCCTTGTTGTTTCAAGCGCGGCACGGTGTCGGGCGGCGGGGCCTCGATCCAATCGACCTGTTTGGAGAGCAGCGCCGCCACGCGGGTAGAGGGGTCAGGCATCGTCAGCAACACCAGGCGATCCGACTTGGGCACCCGTGCCGCGTCCCAGTACTTGGGATTGCGCACCAGCTCGGCTCGTTCGCGCGCCACCAGCTTATCGAGTATCCAGGGGCCCGTGCCCGACGCGCGCTGGGCGAATGCATTCCAGTCGCCCTTCACCTCGTTGTAGCGTGCCGGACTGGAGATGAAGATCTGCGCCATCATGTAGGGCAGTACCGCATCGGGCTCTTTTGTGGTGACCTCGACGGTGTATTCGTCGATCTTGCGGTAGCTGGCGATCGTGCCGGTGTAGGTCGATGCCTGCGTGGCCTGCGGCTGGTCGTACTGCGGCGCATCGCGCTTCATCAACTTGTCCAGGTTCCACACCACCGCGTCGGCGTTGAACGTGGAGCCATCGTGAAACGTCACACCGTGGCGCAGGTTGAAGGTCCACTTCGTTTGTGTGGTGTCGTCGACCTTCCACGTTTCGGCCAGCGAAGGCACGAGCTTGGCCGATTCGTCGGCCTTCGACAGATCCCAGCGGATCAGCGAATCGTAAAGCGTGATGCCGATGAACCGCACGCCCTCGCCACCCTGGCTCGGCTGGCCGGTGGTCAGCGGGATATCCGCGAGCGTGGTGGCCACGCGCAGCACCTTTTCTGCCGCAGAGGCTTGACCGGAAACCGCGACTGCCATGATGGCGGCGGCACACAGCGACACCGCAAACCGTTTGATGACCATAGACAACTCCGAAGGACGACACAATGCCCAGCGCTTGGCCGGCGGCAAGCGTCAAAGGGGGGGATAACGTGTGGAGTGGCCGCCGCTTGGCGCAGCGACCTCAGGAATCAGGGCGCAGGCGGCGAAAGTCGGGCGCACGGCGGCGTGTGCAGCAGCGCATCACTGCAATGCCGGTGCAACGCTTGAACGTGCAGGCGAAGGAATTGGGAAACGCGAGTCAATCGATACCGACGCATAAGTGCTTCTCCAGGGCTGTCTCCACCGGATATCGGATGCGGGTGCCGCTTTGCGTGACGGCTTGCCGCTGACACAACGAATGTTGGTTTGACTGCTGCTTGTCTGAAACAAGTGTTTTAATTCTAGGAACGTTAACCGCCATCGGCAAGGGTTATTGCGCTGCAAAGCGGGATTTAGTGGAAAACACCTAGCTAACACTTTTACAACTCGCTGTTTTGATAAAACAGGTGTTTTAATTGGATCGCGGAGTGGTGTGATGGCAGTATGGCGTTGGTCGGCGCGTGGGGCGCCTCTACACAGGAGCACTATGTCGGACCTTTCACTTTCCGGCCCGGACACCGAGGCCGATGCGTCGGTCGATCAACGTATCTTGGTTGCGGCCAAGTCGTTGATCTCTCGCAAGGGGCCGATCGCCACAACCGTGCGCGATATCAGCGATGCCAGTAACACGAACGTTGCAGCGGTCAACTATTACTTCGGCTCCAAGGATGCCTTGGTGCGCCAGATTCTGATGGACATCATCGGCCCGCCCAACGTGCGCCGCAAGCAGATGCTGCACGCGGCACAAGAACGCTTCGATGGTCATCCCATGCCGTTGCCGGTGATTCTCGATGCGTTGATGCGGCCCTTGGTGGAGTGCGAACGCGATAGCGACGGCGGCCGGTTCTTCGTTCGCGTCGAACAGCATCTGCGCGCCACGCCCGAGAGCGAATACACGCGTTTCGTGGCGGATCATTTCGATGGTTACGCGCAGGTGTTTTTCGACGCTATGCGCGCGACCTTGCCGCATTTGAGTCGATCCGAAATCATCCTGCGTTATGAATTCGTACGGGGCGCCGCGTTGCATGTGTTGGTGAACTGCGATCCCCAATCGAGCAAGATCGCCACGCTTGCCCGCGGCGAGTCCATGCTGAACGCCGATGACAACGAAGCGGTCCTATTGATGATCGTGGCACTGTCGTTGAACGGCCTTGGCGCGCCATCGTTTACGACAGTACGGTAGTCCAGATGGCGATGTCACCGCATTCGACGTTCACAACGCAACGGTCGTCCAGCTTCACGCCGTGACAGTGATCCAGGTTGGGGCGTGGTCGCTGGCATGCGGCTCGCCTCGCACCCAGGTATCCACACCGGCATCCTTCAGGCGCGTGGCGAGGCTGTCGCTCAATAACAAATGGTCGATGCGCAAGCCCGAGTTGCTTTCCCAATGTCGGCGGAAGTAGTCCCAGAAAGTGTAGATGCGCTCATCGGGATGTGTTTCGCGCAACGCGTCGGTCCATCCCTGCTGGAGCAGACGTTCATAGCAGGCTCGGCTCTCGGGTTGCAGCAAGGCATCCTTGAGCCACGATCGGGTGTTGTAGATATCGGCATCGGTGGGAATGACGTTGTAATCGCCGGCCAGCAACACAGGGTGCCCCGTGTCGTAAAGCGATTGCGCATGATCGATGAACCGCTCGAACCACTTGAGCTTGTATTCAAACTTCGGGCCGGGCTGCGGATTGCCGTTGGGGAGGTACAGGCAGCCCACCAGCACGCCGTGCACAGCCGCCTCGATATAGCGGCTGTGGGCGTCATCGTCATTGGCGGGCAGTCCACGACGGGTTTCGATCGGCTCCATGTCGCGCGCGAGAATCGCCACGCCGTTCCAGGCCTTTTCACCCTGCCATATCGCGCCATACCCCGCAGCATTGATCTCGGCGATCGGAAAAGCGCTATCCACGCATTTGAGTTCCTGCAGACACACGACGTCGGGCGCTTCGCGCTCGAGCCAGGTGAGCAAGGCAGGCAGCCGTGATCGGATGCCATTGATGTTGAAGGTGGCGAAGGTGAGGGCAGACATGGGCGTTGACGGTCTCATTGGATGGCGCTTGCGCCGCAGTTGCCGTTCCCAACGCAACGACATGCGGTTCGAGCATGCAGATCGGGAGGCGTTCCCCTAGCCGATTTTTCTTCTCACATCGTCAGTTAGCTAAACGACGACATCATCAACCCACCGTATTCTTCCGCATATCGTCAGTTAGCTAAGTGGCGATACGATCGAAAAATGAATCGTTCCCTCCAGGTCAAGGCAATGTCCAGCGAAGTCCGCATGTCGATCCTGCGGTATCTCGATCGAGCCAAAATTCATTTCAACTATCCCTGGCGCACCGAGCCCGTGGCGTTCGCCGTCAACATGACCCTGATTGCTAAAGTGATGCACATCGCGCCGCCAACCGCGAGCAGGCATCTCCACATCTTGAGGGAGGCGGGCTTCATCACCATTCGGAAGTCGCAGAAGTGGTCTTATTGCATGCGGGATGACGTCGTCATCCATGAGTACTTGGTGTGGCTACAGGGGCGCCTATCGGCAAGCGGTGAGTGGCAAACGGCTGGAAATAAGACTCATGGTTCATTACCCGCGGACAGGTATGAGCGCGTGCGTTAAAAGCGTGCGATTCCGTCGGATTTTTGTCACATGGTTGGGATGGCGTCAAAATAACGGGAATATGCTGCCTCTGCAGGTATGATCTGCGAAGACCCCGGCAGACGGGCTGAGTAAAGGCAGATCTCCTTTGGAAGCACAGACTTACAGGCCGTCAGCAAGCTTTATCGATCTGATGATGGATGCGGTATTTGCCGTCACGAAGGATGCTCGCGTGGTTTTCGCCAGCGCCGCATGCGAACGTATTTTCGGCTACACCCCGCAGGAGATGATCGGCAAATCCATGTTCGACATGATGTTGCCCGAGGACCGGGAAATGACCCGCGACTCGATCGTCGACGTGATGGCTGGCTTGCCGCAATTTCATTTTGAAAATCGTTACGTCCGCAAGGACGGGCAGATCGTGCATATCATGTGGTCGGCTCGCTGGTCGCCGGCCGAACAGTTGCGTATCGGCGTGGCCCGCGATATTACCGAGCGCAAGCGTGCCGAGGCCAAGCAGGCGGTGCTGTACGCCATCGCCGAGGCCGCGTTCGCCGCCGATGATTTGCCCACACTCTTTCGACTGATTCATCGCATCGTGGGAAGCCTGTTGCCGGCGGATAATTTCTCGGTTTCCCTTTACGACGAGCAAACCGATCAGCTGAGCTTCCCATACCACGTCGACGCTCATGAGCCGGCGCCGCAACCCTATACGTCCGCCACCGGCGCGCTGTGCGCCGAAACGCTGTGCGCGGAAACGCTGCGCACGGGGCAGCCTTTGCTGCTCGCTGGCGTCGCGCTGCGCGATCGTTTGACGGCGCTGAATACGCCGGTCGCCGTGATGCCGCTGTGCTGGTTGAGCGTACCGCTCAATGTTCATAAAGGCGCAATCGGGGTGCTGGTGCTCAAGAGCTATCCCGGCGGGGTCTGCTATAGCGAGAAGGATGTAGAGCTGCTGCAATTCGCGTGTACGCAGATCGCGACCGTCATTGAGCGCCAGCAAATGCAGGCGCGCCTTCGATATCTGGCGCAGTACGACCAGTTGACCGAGTTGCCCAACCGGGGCGTGTTCTACGATCGGCTCAAGGTGGCCCTGGCACTTGCCCGTCGCGAGCAAGGGCGGCTGTCTGTGCTCTATATCGATTTGGACAAGTTCAAGCAGGTAAACGATACCCAGGGTCATGGTGTGGGAGATCGATTGCTGCAGGAAGTCGCCGCGCGGTTGAGGCAGTGTGTGCGCGATTCGGACACGGTGGCCCGCGTGGGCGGCGACGAATTTGTGGTGCTGCTTCAACATCTGCCGTTGCCCGAGCACGCGACCCAGGTCGCCGACGCGATCCATCACATGCTCACGCGCCCGTACGCGATCGACGGGCACGATCTCAGTATCCGGCCCAGCATCGGGATCGCCCTTTATCCCGACCACGGCGAGATCGAGCAAGAGCTGCTCAGGCACGCCGATACCGCGATGTACCGGATGAAGCACGGAGATGCTGCGCCGTTGGGGCCGCCTATCGTGATCGACCAGCCGTTGCAGGAAGCCCTTGCCAGACCGGTCGACATCGCCGTGCCGGACGAGATGCCTGCGCCCACCCCGTCGGACACTGACGCGCGCGTGTCCGCATCGGCTTGACGCCTGCCGCTCGGCATGATGGATGCGCATGGTATCTTTCGTGCAAAGTAGAGAATGTGTCTCGTTATCAATGCGCATGTCTCGCAATCAAAGCCAAAGGATGCTTCGTGATCACCCAATCGACCTTCGTTCGTACCCGCCGCGCTGCCGGATTCGTGGCGTTGACCCTCTTGCTTGCCGCCTGCCAGACGCCGACGCATGACGATCTGCGCCAGCCGTCGCCGCCGGCCCCGGCCCTCTACCCGCAAGGTCAAAACACGCAAGCCGTTCAGCGCGCGGATATCGGCCTGGGGTTGTATGAAATTCAGGTGCTGGACGCCGACACGCTCGTGGCTGCCGCCTCGCCTTCCTTCAAGAAGGGCACGGCGGGCACGTTGTATTTCCTGGACGCGCAAACTCTGGCCGTCAAGGACACCGTGGCGATTCCGCGCCGTTCGTTTGCGGTCGGCATCAATCGACGCACGCAGACGATTTACGTCGGCAATACGTTGGATGGCGCGTTGACGGTGGTGGATGCCACCACGCGCGCCGTGACCGGCACGATCCAACTCGGCCGCGCCGATGCGAAAGGCGACGTGCCGCACACACGCAAGGTGATCGTCGACGAGGCCCGCGATAGGGTGTTCGTGACGAGCCCGGGCGATGCGGGCAAGGTGTGGGTCATCGACGGCAAGTCGCGTCAGGTGCGTCATACGTTGAATACTCTGGGCCGCTGGACGGCGGGCGCTGCGTACGACGCGCAGACCGATCGGCTGTACGTGGGGCAGGGCGGTACGCACGAAATCCTGGCGATCGATCCCACTCGCGGGCGCGTGGTGCAGCGTATGACCACTGGCGATACGACCAATGCCGGGGATTCCAAGCACTTTCTGCTGAACGTGGCGCTCGACAGCAATACCGGGCGCTTGTTCGCGACCGATTCGAATACGAATCGCCTGTATGTGTTCGACCTGCGTACGGGCAAGGCGATCCAGCAGGTGCAATTGGGCAAGGGTGCACTCGACGTGCTGTTCAATCCGGCGCGGCAGGAGGTCTACGTCACGAATCGAGGCGCAGGACACGGCGACAAATCGGGAACGGGCGCGTTGACGATCCTCGATGCCACGAACTATGCCATCAAGCGCACGGTCGATCTGCCGGTTCATCCCAACAGCTTGGCGCTGGGCGATGCAGGGCAGGTGCTCTTTGCGACGGTGAAGGCAGCCATGGACAAGGATCACCCGTCTTATCGCGAAGGCAGCCTGGACAGCGTTGTGCGCGTGCCGCTGGCGAACTGATCATCGCATCGTCCGGGGCAATGTCGGTGTGAAGCCACCTGGATGCTGGGCCGGGGTGGCGTGCGCCGCATGGGCGACGCCCTCTGGCTGCGATCCTGTGGTCCCGCCTGCCCCGGACACATCAAGTCATGAGATACTTAACGTTAATCATTCTCTATTGAGAATTGCTTCGCCGCAGTCGCCATACCGGTTGACGCGGTCGCGTGCGCGCGCTGAGCCGCACGCGCCATCGCCATCTCTCACAACGCGTGCCGGTCAATCATCTTGTCTACGCCTAATCCTTCGACGTCCGCCGCCGGCACGCCCGGCCAGGCGTTTTCTCCCGAGCACTACCGCCGGATCATCCGCCGTCGCTGGGCGATGGTCGGGCTGCTGGCGGCCATCATCCTGGGCTGCATGCTGCTCGATTTCACGATGGGTGCTTCCGGTCTGGGGCTGGGCGAGCTGCTGCACACGCTTTTCAACCCTGACGCGGCAGACGCCACGACACGGGTGATCGTCTGGAATATCCGATTGCCGTACGCCCTGATGGCGATGGCCGTTGGCGTGGCCTTGGGTCTGGCAGGCGCAGAGATGCAGACCATTTTGAATAATCCGCTGGCCAGCCCATTTACGTTGGGGATCTCATCGGCAGCGGCCTTCGGGGCATCCCTGGTGATCGTGCTGGATCTGGCGATTCCGGGCGTGCCCGTGGCGTGGGCCATTGCCGGCAACGCCTTCGTGTTCGCGTTGATGTCGGCCATGCTGCTGCATTTCGTGGCGCGATGGGGCGGCATGAATGCCAGTGGCGTGGTGCTGTTCGGCATCGCGCTCGTGTTTTCCTTCAACGCACTGGTCTCATTGATCCAGTTCGTGGCGAGTGCCGATGCGCTGCAGGGCCTGGTGTTCTGGACCATGGGCAGTCTTGGCCGCGCCGATTGGACCAAGGTCGGCGTGCTGCTGCTGGTGTTTGCGCTGATCCTGCCGCTTTCGATGCGCGATTCGTGGCGGCTGACGGCCATGCGCCTGGGTGAAGAGCGGGCGGCGAGTTTCGGTATCGATGTGCGCCGACTGCGATTGCGCGCATTGGTGCGGATCAGTATCTTGTCGGCGCTGGCGGTGGCATTCGTGGGCACGATCGGCTTCGTGGGCCTGGTGGCGCCGCACATCGCGCGCCGTATATTTGGCGAAGATCACCGCTTCTACCTGCCGGGCAGCGCGCTCGTGGGCGGCGTCATTTTGTCGGCGGCGTCGATCGCATCCAAGAATATGGTGCCCGGCATCATCATCCCGGTCGGCATCGTGACCTCGCTGGTCGGTATTCCGTTCTTCCTGGCGGTCGTCTTCAAGCGTCAACTGCAATAGGTTCGTCGTGCTGCAACTCAATCATCTCAAGGTCGCGTACGGCGCGCGCGAAATCATCGCGGACCTGTCGGTAGCGCCGATCGCCACAGGCACCGTCACCGCCTTGCTGGGCCCCAATGGCAGTGGCAAGTCGACCTTGCTCAAGGCCGTGGCGGGGCTCATCAAGCTCGCGGGCGGTCATGTGGTGATGAACGGCGACGATCTGACGCGGGCCAGTTTCGAAACGCGTGCGCGCCAGGTGGTGTATCTGCCGCAAACGCTGCCGGCTGCAGTGCATTTGCAGGTGTTCGAATCGGTGCTGGTGGCGGCCAACGCTTCGGCGTTCGCCGGTGCGGCGGCGGGCGCGGGCAAGGGCGATATTGCGGCCGTCGATGCGCTCCTGCAGCGTCTGGGAATTGCCCATCTGGCACTGCGGTACCTCGACCAGTTGTCAGGTGGCCAGAAGCAGCTCGTCGGACTGGCGCAAGCCCTGATTCGCCGGCCCAGGCTTTTGCTGCTCGATGAGCCGCTTTCGGCACTCGATCTGAATTACCAGTTCCACGTGATGGATCTGCTGCGCCAGGAAACCCGTGAAAACGGCTTGGTCACGTTGATCGTGCTGCACGATCTGAATATTGCGTTAAAGCATGCCGATCACTGCCTGATGATCCGATCGGGTGAGCTGATCGCCGAGGGCGTGCCTGGCGAGGTGATCACCCCGGATACCCTGGCGGCCGTGTACGGGGTACGCGCCCGGGTGGAGCCGTGCTCGCTTGGCGTGTCGCAAGTCATGATCGACGGGCTCCATGCCGACGTCCATTGATACGTTTGCGCGGTTTGGCTGGCTTGTTACCGCCGTCATACGTGTTTACAATGAAAATCGATATCATTATTAACCCTAATAGAGAGCGCGCGCGGTCGTTTCGCGCTGGCGTCTCGTCGCTCATGTCCCTGCTGCATCGTCTCGTCACTCCCCTGGTTTTTGCCGTTGTTGCCCTGGTGGGCAGCACGGGCGCTGCGCTGGCAGCAGCGGCGCAGGCCGCACCGGCCGCAAAGTCCGGCCCGATTACGGTGCAGGATGTGTCAGGCCGCACGGTCGTATTGCCCAGGCCTGCAACCCGCGTGGTGTTGGCGCAAGCGCGCTATTTGCCGGTGTTGGGCTTGATTCACCCGGATCCGGTCAGCATCCTGGCCGGTTGGTCTGACGAGTTCAAAACCTCGTTTGCCAACGAGTACGCCGCATACAAAGCCAAATTCCCGGCGATCGAGAATATTCCTGTCGTCGGCCGCCACACGGCAGATACGTTCTCGGTTGAAAAAACGCTGTCGTTGCGCCCCGATCTGGTGATTTTGACGTCGGCCTTCGCCGGCATCGCGCCGGGTGCGGATCCCCAGTCGTCCACGTTGATCCGCCAGTTCGATGCGGCGGGCGTGCCGGTCGTGGTGGTCGATTTCTTCATGCGGCCGTTGCAAAACACCGAACCCAGTATTCGTCTGCTGGGTCAGGTGCTGGGCCGCGCGGAGCAGGCCGAGGCCCTCGTGGCGTTTTATCGCCAGCACATGGATCGCATTGCCGCCCGCACGCAGGTCGCGGGGCGCACCAAGCCGCCGGTGCTGGTGCACGCGCACGCCGGCAGCACCGATTGCTGCAACTCGCCGGGGGTGGGTACGTTCAACGACATGATTTCGCTGGCCGGCGGCCACAATATCGGCGCCGATGTGCTCAAGGGCGCAACGGGCCAATTGGGATTCGAATACATCAACAGCCGCAACCCGGCGGTGTACGTGGCCACCGGCACGGGCGCCACGCGCCGCGCGGGCGCCGGTCTGACGATCGGCATGGATGCCGACCCGGAGCGGGCGCGCGCGAGTTTGCAGGCGGTGATCGATAGTCAGCGGTTGGCGGCGCTTTCTGCGGTGCGTACCGGTAATGCCCACGGCATCTGGCACGGATTCAACGATTCGCCATTGCACGTGGTCTTCATCGAAGCGCTCGCACGTTGGCTCGATCCGGTCGCCTTCGCCGATGTGTCGGCCCAGGCGACGCTGGACGACATCAATACGCGGTTCGCCGCGGTGCCTTATCGCGGTGCCTTCATGGTGGATCTGACCCCTTCGTCAGGCGATGCCGCCGCCGGGCCGAGCAGCACAACGCGGGCGGGCAGCGCAACGCCTGGTGCCGCTTCGGGTGCCGACACGTCCGGCGCCGGACGCTGATCGCGCTGGGCATGCCGATCGCAACGCCTCACCCGGTTACGGATCGTCCGCCTTGGCGCTACGCGGGCGACGATGTGCGCGACTGGCGCTCGGCGGATGGGCGGCGCGCTTACCGAGTAAGCGTCGCGGTGCCCGAGGGCGAGGCGCCTGCAGCAGGTTATCCGGCGTTGTTCGTGCTCGATGGCGACTTGATTGCGGCGCCGCTGGCTGCTGGTTTGCCGGCGCTCGGCGAGCCGGTCGTGGCCGTCCTGATCAGCCATGCGCCCATGGGCGCGCAGGCCCGCGAAGCTCGCGCCTGGGATTACACGCCGGCCATTCCGGGGCGCGACCCTTTGGCAGATCCGCGCCAACCCGCATGGCGCAACGGCGGGGCCGATGATTTCCTGGCGCTTCTGAACGACACCATCGTGCCCGCGGTGCTGTCCAGTTATCCGATCGATCGCAGCCGGTTGACGCTGTACGGCCATTCCTACGGTGCGTTGTGCGTGTTGCGTGCCGTGCAGGCGCAACGCACACCGGCGTTCGCGCGCTACGTGGCGGCAAGCCCGTCGGTGTGGTGGCACGATGGCGCGATCGCACGTCTGCCGCACGGTGACGCCCCGTTATCGGCGCCGCGCATCGGTGTGCTCGTGCTGGCGGGCACGCTCGAGGCGTGGCACGCCCAGGCGGCGGGCCCCGATGGTTCGCCGGCGTCGCGCGCGGGGGGCACGCCCACGCTGCCGATCACGTATGGGCTGGCGCGGCATTGGGCGGCCAACCCGCACGTGAGCGTGGTTTTCGAGGCGGTCGAGGGCGGCACCCACCACAGCATGCTGGCGCAGTCGATCGTGCCGGCCATTGATTTTGCACGTTGCACGCAAGCGGCCATCGATGCCGCGCGGCTGCAGCCTGATTTGTTGGAGACACCTTCTTGATGCCGAATCGTATTTCTTCCACGCGCCGGAGTTTGATCCTGGGCGGCATGGGCGCCGCTGCTGCGATCGGGCTGCCCCAGTTCGCCCGCGCGGCCAATGCGCCGATCAAGATCGCGTTGGTGACGTCGCTGTCCGGCCCCTTTTCGTCGTTGGGCGAGAGCATGCGGGCCGGGCTGGAACTGTTTCTGGCCGAAAACGGCAATCAGATGGGTGGGCGTCCCGTACAGTTGCTGATCGAAGACGATCACGGCAAGCCCGACGAAGCGGTGCGCAAGGTGCGCAAACTGGTGGGGCAGGATCGCGTGGACGTGATCTGCGGCGTCATCAGTGCGGCCGTGGCGCTCGCGATCCGCGATATCGTCACCGAGTCGAAAACGTTGACGTTCATCATCAATGCCGCCGCCAACGCATTGGCGCGCGAGGCCGCCAGCCCCTATATCTTCCGCACCACCAAGACGAGCTGGATGCTGGCCCATCCGGCCGCCCTCTGGACGCACGAGCACGTGGCGAAGTCGGGCGGTATCACGCTGGCCTCCGACTACGCTGCGGGCCGCGAGTATGTCAACGACTTTGCCGAGACATACCAGAAGCAGGGGGGCAGCCTCGGCCGTCAGTTCTGGACGCCGCTGGGCACCACCGATTTCGCACCGATGCTGATGAATGTGGCATCGATGAATCCCGAGTTCATCTACGCTTTCCTGCCGGGCGCCGATGCGGTGCGCTTCCTGAAGCAGATGAAGGATTTCCGCCTGCAGGACAAGATCCGGCTCGTCGGTCCCGGCGCGTTGTTCGATCAGGAAGACGTGCTGCCGGCTGCCGGCGACGCGGGTATTGGCGGCTTGAACGCGTTTCATCAATCGCCGGGCGCCCCGGCGTCGGCATCGTTCGTGGCTGCTTATGGCCGGGCGCGCAATCGTCTGCCGGGTGAGGCCAGCACGTCCGGCTACACCGCCGGCCAAGTCATCAAGGCCGGTATCGACGCCGTCAGCGGCGATGTGGCGCAACGCGATGCGCTCAAGAAGGCCTTGCTCGACAAGCCCGTGGATACGGCCTTCGGCCCCATGCGCTTCGATCCGCGCAACAACCAGGCCATCCTCGATATCTACATCAACGAGGTAAAAAAGGGCCCCGACGGCAAGCCGTTCAATACCGTTCTGCATACCTACCCGGGCATTCAGGATCCTGGCCCAGGCGCTGCATCGAAGTAACTCATGGCTTATACCGTCGTCCAGATCCTCAACGCCTTGTCCTTTTCGGTGCTGCTCTTGCTCACCGGCTTGGGCTTGTCGTTGGTGCTCAGCCTGATGAATTTCGTTAATTTGACGCATGGTTCCTTCTATCTGCTGGGCAGCTACATCGGCATTCAGTGGCTGGCATCGGGCGCACCGTGGTATCTGGCGTTTCCGGCGGCATTCGTGATCACCGGCGCGGTGGGTTGGCTGCTCGACCGCTATCCATTTCGCGGTTTCTATCCGCGCACACACTTGATGCAGGTGCTGCTGACCTACGGCCTATCGGTGGTGTTTGCTGATCTGATGCGATGGGGGTTCGGTGCGGATACGCGCACGCCCGATCTGCCGGAGATGCTGTCGGGCGTGGCCTTCATCATGGGCTTCCCGTTTCCGATCTATCGCTTGTTCATCATCGGCGCGGGCCTGATCCTGGCGCTGGTGCTGTGGCTGCTCATCGATCGCACCTTGTGGGGTGCGGCCATTCGCGCGTGCACGGTCGATCGCGCCATCGTCGAAACCCTCGGCATCGACACCCGCAAATTGTTGACGGCCGGCCTGGTGCTGGCCGCCGGGCTGGGTGGGCTGGGCGGCGCGCTCGGCGCCGGCATGCTATCGGCCTATCCGGGCCTGGACGAAGAAGTGCTGTTGCTGGCGTTGCTGGTGGTCGTGGTGGGTGGCTTTGGCAGTTTTGCCGGCACGGTCGCCAGCGCGCTTTTGATCGGTTTCGTCACCACGTTCGGCCGGATGTGGGTGCCCGAGTTCGCCAATTTCGTCACGCTGGGCTTGATGGCCCTGATTCTGGTCGTGCGGCCCGTGGGCTTGCTGGGCCGCGAGGCGAGGCAGGTATGACGCGCGTCTGGCAGGGTCTCGCCCTGGTCGCCTTGATCGCGGCAGCGCCGTTGTCGGGCGAAGGATTCGTGCTGCGCTTTGCCGCCGAAATCCTGTTGGTCGGTGCGGCCGTCATGAGTTTGAATCTGTTGATCGGGGTGGGCGGTCTGGTGTCGTTGGGGCATGGCGCCGTGTTCGGCGCAGCCGCTTATTGCGCCGCCGTCGCCGCGCAGGCCTGGGGCGCAAATGTGTTCATGGTGATCGGGATCGGCATGGTGGCAGGCATGCTTATATCTGCGGCGATGGCGCTCCTCACGCTGCGCAGCAGTGGCTTGTTTTTCCTGGTGCTCACACTCGTGGGTGGGCAGATGGTGTGGGAAGTGGTCTTTCGCTGGCGCGACGTCACTGGCGGCGCCGACGGCTTGCGGGGCTTTCCGGCGTTGTCATGGGGGGCCGTGCCGCTCGCGTCCCCGCTGGCGCTGTATGCGGTGGCGTTGTCGATCGCGTTGATCGGATGGGCCGCGCTGCGCAGTTTCGCGCGCGCGCCATTGGGCCAGGCGCTGCAGGGCATGCGCGATCAGCCGTTGCGGATGCGCGCGTTGGGATTCAGCCAGGGCCGTCTGCGCCTGCAGGCGTTTCTGATGTCGGGCGCGGTCGCCGGGGCGGCAGGGGCCGTCTTTCCTTTCGTCAATCAGTACGTGGGTCCGAACACCGTGCACTGGAGCATGTCGGCCACGCTGGTCATCATGGCCGTGCTGGGTGGCATCGGCACGTGGTTTGGCGGCTTTGCCGGCGCCGCGCTCTATCTGCTGGCGCAGACGCAGCTCAGTTCCTACACCGACCGGTGGCAGTTGATGATCGGGTTGCTGTTCGTCGTCACAGTCATTTTCCTGCCCCATGGCATCGTGCCGGCGTTGCGCAGGAGACGCGAATGACCGCCGCCGCACACGTGTCGTCCGCACCCCCAGCCGGCAAGACCGCCGCCACCACGTCCAGGTCGGCTGCGGCACCGCGCGTGCAGCTTGCGGCCATCGAGAAATCGTTCGGCGGCGTGCCGGTCTTGCAGCATATCGATCTGGACGTGCAGGCCGGCCAGACGCTTGGCCTCATCGGCCCCAATGGCGCGGGCAAGACCACCTTGTTCAACATCATGAGCGGCTTTCTGACGGCCGACCGCGGCACGGTGCGCCTGGATGGCCAGGATATCTCCCGCTTGGGTCCCGAAGCGCGCACGCACCTTGGCGTCGTGCGCACGTTTCAAAAGAGCCTGGTGTTTCCCTCGATGACGGTGCGTCGCAATGTGGCAATGGCGGCGCGTGCCGTGGCCGGCACCGGCTACCGTTGGTGGCAGGCGGGCGCCGCACTGCGCGAAGCGGATGCCCGCGCCGACGCGTTGCTGGCGCAGGCCGGGCTTTCGGCCCGCGCGGAAACGCTGGCCGCCGATTTGTCGTATGGCGAACAACGCATGGTGGATCTGACGATTGCGCTTGCGCAGTCGCCACGCGTGCTGTTGCTCGATGAACCTACCGCGGGGCTTGCCGAAGAAGAGGGCGCCAGACTGCTCGCATTGGTGCGCCAGCACCATGCCGAAACGGCAGTCGTGCTGGTCTCGCACGATATCGACATCGTTTTCGGCCACTGCGATCGCGTTGCCGTGCTCGACCTGGGCGTGCTGATCGCCGTCGATACCCCCGAAGCGATTCGAGGCGATGCACGCGTGCTGGCCGCCTATCTGGGCATGCCGGCACAAACGCTGGCGGAGGTGGCGGCATGACGGCCACGACCGATCGTCTGGGACGCACGCCGGCACTGCAGTTGCGCGACGTGAGTGTGGCTTATGAGGGTGCCGACATTCTCACCGGCGTCGATCTGACGGTCGCGCAAGGCGATGTGCTGGCGCTGTTGGGCCGCAATGGCGTGGGCAAGACGTCGCTGCTCAACGCCATCTTCAATCTGGGCCCGCGCGTGCGCGGCGAGATCCACGTCAAGGGGCAAGCTGTGGTGGGCTGGCCCACACATCGCATCGCCAATCTGGGCGTGGGCCTGGTGCCGCAGGGACGCGGCGTGTTTGCACCCTTGAGCGTGAGCGAAAGTCTGCGTCTGGCCACCCTGTCGCGGCGCGACGTGCCCGAACGCTGGACGTTGCCGCGCGTCTATGACGCCTTCCCCTGGCTCTACGAAAAGCGGCGCGCGGCGAGTGGCGCATTGAGTGGCGGCGAGCGGCAGATGCTCGCGTTGGCGCGCGCGTTGCTTACCCAGGCCGATCTGCTTGTGCTCGACGAGCCGAGCGAAGGGCTGTCGCCGAAAGCTGTCGACGATCTGCTCGTGCACCATCTGCCTCGGCTGGCGGCCGAGGGCATGACGGTGGTGCTGGTCGAGCAGAACCTGTCGCTGTGCCTGCGCGTCGCACACCGCGCGGCTGTGTTGGCGCAAGGCCGTGTCGCGTACGACGGCGCGATTGCCGACCTCAGTGCCGATCGCGATCTGCAACATCGTCTGTTGGGGGTGTGATGACGATTGCGATCACTCTGTTGCCCACCCTTGTCGACCCGGCCACGATGGCGCGTTTTGCGGCCGTGCTGACCCCGATGGAGACTGCCCGCGCAGCCCGCTGGCGGCAAGCGGCCGATGCGCGCCGCTACGTGGTCACACGCGGCGCGCTGCGCATGCTGTTGGCCGCGCGTGTGGGCGCCGCCCCGCAGTCATTGGCATTTTCGACGGGCGCGCGCGGCAAGCCTGCCTTGGACAGCGCCGCGTTTGCAGACGTGCATTTCAATGTGTCGCATGCGGGCGATTGGGCGCTGATCGCGCTCGCCACCGCACCCGTCGGGATCGATATCGAGCAGTGCCGGCCGCTCGATTATCGGGCGGTGGGCGCGCAGGTGTTCAGCACCGCCGAGCAAGAGCGGATCGACCGCGCAGCCGATCGGCCGCGCGCATTTTTCGATCTGTGGACCGCCAAAGAGGCGCTGCTCAAGGCGTGGGGCCTGGGGCTGGGCGATATGCCCACCGGATTTACCACGCCCGAGCTCAACGATCCCGCGGGCACGGCGCGGATCTCGCCGATTCCGGCCCTCGCTCCTGCAGCGCCCGGATGGATGGCCCGCCTGCCTGTGCCGGAAGGCTATTGCGGCACCGTGTGCGTGCAGCAGCCTTGCGCTGTGCCCACCTTCACCTTTTCGCTTTGCGCGCCGGATGCGCTGTTGCGCGCTAAGCATGATCTTCAATGTGTTCGATGAAATGAAACCTGTCTCTCAGATCTGGCCTGACGATTTGGCCGCGCGTTACCGCGCCGCCGGCCATTGGCGCGGCGAAACTTTCGGCGGTTGGTTGCGCGAACGGGCGCAAGCCCATCCGGACAAAATCGCTATCGTGGGCGGCGATACGCGCTGGAGCTATGCCGAGCTGGACCGCCGCGCCGATGAGATGGCGGCCGGTTTGCGCGCCAGCGGGCTTGTGGCCGGCGATCGCGTGGTGGTGCATCTGCCCAATATTCCCGAGTTCTTTGAAGTGGTGTTCGGGCTCTTTCGCGCGGGCATCCTGCCGGTGTATGCGCTGCCGGCGCATCGTATCACCGAGATCGCGCATTTTGCGTCGTCGTCAGAGGCGAGCGCCTACGTGATCGCGGGGCGTCACGAAGGATATGACTATGCGGAGCTCGCCGCCGAGTTGCAGCAGCGTTTGCCCGCGGTGCGGCAGGTGTTCGTGGCCCGTCCCGATCGCGACGGGCAAACCGGGTTCGCCGATCTTGCGGCGCGAGGGCGCGCGCAGCCCTTGCCGGCGGAAGCGGGGCCGAAACCGTCCGACGTGGCGTTCCTGCAAATTTCCGGTGGCAGCACGGGCCTATCGAAACTCATCCCGCGCACGCACGACGACTATATCTACACCTTGCGCGAAAGCGATGTGATCTGCGGGATGGACGCCGAGAGCGTGTTCCTCGCCGCATTGCCGATCGCGCATAACTATCCGATGAGCTCGCCCGGCGTGCTCGGCGCCTTGTATGCCGGCGCGCGCGTGGTGCTGAGCCCGTCGCCCAGTCCCGAAGCGGCGTTTCCGTTGATCGAGCGTGAAGGCGTGACGATGACGAGCCTCGTGCCGCCGCTGCTGTTGGTCTGGCTGCAGGCGCGCCCGAATAGCCGACACGACTTGTCCACCTTGAAAGTGATGCAGGTCGGCGGGGCCAAGCTCGCACCCGAAGTGGCGCGGCGCGTGCGCCCGGTGCTGGGCATTACGCTGCAACAGGTGTTCGGCATGGCGGAAGGACTGGTGAACTACACCCGCCTGGACGATCCGGAAGAGGTCATCGTCAATACGCAAGGCCGCCCGATCAGCGCCGACGACGAGGTGCTCGTGGTCGACGATCTGGGACAGCCCGTGCCGGAAGGCGAGCCGGGCTATCTGCTCACGCGCGGGCCTTACACCATACGTGGCTACCACAACAACGACTCGGCAAACGCCCGCTCGTTTACCGAGGACGGGTTCTATCGCACCGGCGATATTGTCAAACGCAATGCCGACGGTTATCTGTCGGTGCAGGGCCGCGCCACTGACCATATCAACCGCGCCGGCGAAAAGATTTCGGCTGAAGAAATCGAAGACCATCTGCTGGCCCATCCCAATGTGTTCGACGCGGCTGTGGTATCGATTCCGGACGAGTATCTGGGCGAACGTACCTGCGCCTTCATTATTCCGCAGGGCGAGAAGCCGCGCGGCGCGCAGATCAAACAATGGATACGCGATCGCGGCCTGGCCGATTTCAAAGTGCCGGATCAGGTGGTGTTTGTGGACAAGTTCGCCGAGACGGCCGCACTCAAGATCAGCCGCCGCGAATTGCGCGCCGCGCTGCGCGCACGGCTGACGGCGCCCGAGCAAGGAGAACAGGCATGAGCGCAAATACACAGGATCGCCCGACGGCATTGACCCTCGATAGCATGCGGGCCGACATCGCGCGCGTGTTGCATGAAGCGCCCGATGAAGTGGGCGATCACGACAGCCTGATCGATCTGGGTCTGGATTCGATCCGAGCCATGGCGCTGGTCACGCAATGGCGTTCGGCCGGGGTCGATCTGCAATTCTCCGAACTGGCCGAAACGCCCACGCTGGCGCATTGGTGGCACGTGGCCGAGCAAGCACTGGCACGTGCGGCAAAAGGTGGTTCACAGGCATGATGCAAGGATCGACCGCGCCGCTGACCGAGGCGCAAGCCGGGATGTGGTTTGCCCAGCGCCTGGATGCGGGAAACCCGATTTTCAACACGGCACAGCGCACCGATATCGAGGGCAACCTTGATGTCGAAGCGTTCGCGTGGGCGGTCGATACGGCAATGGGTGAGTGCGACAGTCTGGCGCTGCGCGTGGTCGAAATCGAAGGCATCCCACACGGCGTGGTCGATGCCGCGATGCGTCCGCGTTTGCAGGTGATCGATGTGTCGCTGGAGGCCGATCCGCAGGCCCGGGCGCAAGCGTTGATGGCGGCCGACATGCAGCGCCCCACCGATCCCGCGCACGATCCGATGGCGGCGCAATGGCTGCTGCGCACCGGACCCGCCACGCATATTTGGTATCAACGGGTGCATCATCTGGCCGCGGACGGCTATGGCATGGCGCTCATCGACGCGCGCGTGGCACAACTGTATCGCTCGCGCGTGACGGGCGAAGCGGCCGGCACGCCCCTGGCGCCGCTCGCCAACGTTCTGGAAGAAAGCGCGACCTATCTGGGCTCGGAGAAACGGGCGGCCGATCGCGCGTATTGGCTGGATGCGCTGGCCGGCGGCGAACCGGCGATCGGGCTGGCTGAAGGCGTGCCGCTGACGGCGCATCGCTTTCTGCAGGCGGGGGTGGCGTTGCCGGACCGCTTTGCCGAACACCTCGCCGCGCTTGCACAACGTTCGGGTGCCTCATGGCCCGATATTCTGCTGGGTTTGAGCGCGGTCTACGTCGCCCGCATGACGGGGCGCACCCGCGCCGTGGTCGGCGCCCCTTACATGGGGCGCCTGGGCAGTACGAGTGCCCGCGTGCCCGCCATGGTGATGAACGTGCTGCCGGTGGCGATCGACGTGGACGAGCGTCAGCCCATGGACGCGTTCATGCTGGAAACATCGCGGGCCTTGCGCCGTGCGCGCCGCCACGGCCGCTACCGCAGCGAACAGCTGCGCCGCGATCTGGGCTTGCTGGGCGGGCAGCGCCGCCTGTTCGGGCCTCTGATCAACGTGCTGCCGTTCGACAATCCACCGGCGTTGACTGGCTTGCGCACACGCGTGCAGGTGATGTGCGCCGGCCCCGTCGACGATCTCACATTGACGTTCCGCGGTGACGCGGCCGGCCAGCACATCCATCTGGCTGTGGAAGCCAATCCCGCGTTGTATCGCCAATCGGACGTCGACGCGCATCTGGCGCGATTGGCCGATCTCCTGCAGCACGCGGTGGCCGCCGAACGTCTGGCCGATGTGCCCACGTTGACGGCCGAAGAGCGGACCCAGTGGCAGCGCGATGCGCATGGCGACGTACGTGCGGTGCCGCGCACCACGTTGGCCGCGCTGCTCGACGAGGCGCTGCACACGCATGCCGCATCGGACGCGGTGGTATTCGAGCGATCGGCCTTGACGTATGCCGAGCTCGACGCACGCAGCCGCCTGCTTGCGCACACACTGGCCGGGCAGGGCGTGCGTCGCGGCGATGTGGTTGCGCTCGCCATGCCGCGCAGTCTTGAACTCATGGTGGCACTGGTCGCAGTCATGCGTGCCGGCGCCGCCTATTTGCCGCTCGATCTGGCGCATCCTCGCGATCGGCTGGCTGCCATTCTCGCATCGGCGTCGCCGCGCGCCGTGCTCACGTTGCAAAGCGTGCGCGATGCCGTGCCGTCCGAAACGGCGCTGTGCGTGGACACGATTCTGGCGGCGGCACCGGTCGATGAATCTGCCGCCGCATTTGCCGCAGGACGTGCCACTTCAGCGTCGACGTTGACAGTGCCCGAACCGGACGATCCCGCGTACGTGATCTACACCTCCGGCTCGACCGGTGCGCCGAAAGGCGTGGTGGTGGCGCACGATGCCATCGTCAACCGGTTGTTGTGGATGGCAGAGCATTACGGCTTCGGTCCTGCTTGCCGCACCCTGCAGAAAACCCCGGCCACGTTCGATGTGTCGGTGTGGGAATTTTTCCTGCCGCTCATTACCGGCGGCGTGTTGGTGGTGGCGCCGCCCGACGCGCACAAGGATCCCGCGTGGCTTGCCGACATCGTGCGCACGCAGCGCATCGATACGCTGCACTTCGTGCCGTCGATGCTGTCGGCCTTCCTGGCCGAACCGTCGGCCAAAGGCCTGCACATGAAGCGCGTGTTCTGCAGCGGCGAAGCCTTGCCGGCGGCCGTGCGCGATCGCTTTCACCAAGTGTTTGCGGCCGAACTGCATAACCTTTACGGGCCGACCGAAGCGGCCGTCGATGTGAGCTACTGGCCTGCGGCTGCGCACGATCCGTCGGTGCCGGTGCCTATCGGGCATCCCGTGTGGAACACCGCACTCTATGTGCTCGACGACTGCCTGCGACCGTTGCCGGTGGGCGTGGCCGGCCATCTTTACATCGCGGGCCGGCAACTGGCACAGGGTTATCTAGGCCGCCCGGATTTGACGGCCGAGCGCTTCGTGGCCGATCCCTTCGGCGAGGCGGGCGCACGCATGTACGTCACGGGCGATCTGGCCCGCAGGCGCGCCGATGGTGCGCTGGTATTTCTGGGACGTTCCGATCACCAGATCAAGATTCGCGGTCAACGCATCGAGCTCGAAGAGATCGAAGCCGTACTGGCCCACGCGCCCGGTGTGGCGCAAGTGGCCGTGATCGTGCGTACCGATCAGCCCGGCCAGGATCGCATCGTGGCCTATGTGGTGGCGCACGATCATGCGGTGCTGGCGCGCGATGCCTTACGCACCCATGCCACCCAGCGCTTGCCCGATTACATGGTGCCGGCGGCATTCGTGATCTTGCCGGCGCTTCCCATCACTGCCAATGGCAAGCTGGACCGGCGTGCCTTGCCGCAGCCGCCGCAAACGGTGCGTGTGGGGCGTGCACCCGCCACGCCCACTGAGCGCACAGTCGCCGATCTGTTTGCCGCCGTCCTCGGCCATGCCGGGGCGGTGCAGGGGGCCGACGATGACTTCTTCGAGCTCGGCGGGCATTCGTTGCTGGCCGCGCAATTGGCCTCGGCCATCCGGCAACGGTGGGGCTATGCCTTCAGCCTGGGTGCCGTCTTCGAGCATCCCACGGTCTCGCGCATGGCGCAGCACCTGGATGCGCTCTCCACATTGGCGGGCGACGACCAGGCGCGCGCGGCGAGCGCAGGCGGATTTGGCGCCGTGATCGGCCTGCGGCACGGCCCCGACGATCGTCCGGCGTTGTTTTGCGTGCATCCTGCGGGCGGTTTGAGCTGGTGCTACGGTGCGCTGGCCCGCGCGCTCTCGCCGGATCGCACGGTGTATGGCCTGCAAGCACGCGGCCTGCATCCCGACTGCCCCGACGCACCGGAGAGCATCGCCGCGATGGCGTCCGAGTATGTCGACGCTTTGCTCGCGTTGCAACCTGCCGGGCCCTACCATCTGGCCGGCTGGTCGGTGGGCGGCATCATCGTGCAGGCGATGGCCGCCGAGCTGCACCGCCGGGGTTGTCCAGTAGGCGCACTCGCCATGCTCGACGCCTATCCCTGCGATGTCTGGCGCGACCAGCCGGCGCCGCCGCCCGACGCGATCTACAAAGCCCTGCTGCACATTGCCGGCTACGACCCGGCCGGTTTGATCGATCTGGCCATGACGCGCGACGGCGTCGTCGATTTTCTTCGCCGCAGCGGTCACCCGCTGGGCGAATTGCCCGACGACATGATCGACGGCGTTTTCCGTGTGGTCGCCGAAAACAACGCGATGGTGCGTGCGCACCATCACACGGTGTACCCCGGCCATCTGATGTATTTCCGCGCCGCGCTCGATCACGAGGGCGAAAACCTCTTTCCACGCCAGTGGTCGCCGTACGTGGCGTCATTGGATATTCACGAGATTCCCAGCGTGCACGCCCACATGGTCGGCGCCGATGCCACCGCACTGATTGCGCCGCTGCTGGCGGCGCACCTGGACGCGTGCGATCGCGCCACGACGCTTACTCCTTCACTGCACGATGACGGCTAAATCTTTCTTCATGGACATCAGTCCGCTGCGCGACAGTCCGGCGTTCCGGTACGCGTTTGCCGCCCGCACGGCTACGGTGCTCGTCACGGGCATGCTGCTGGTAGCGGCGAGCTTGCAGCTGTTTCAGATCACGCAATCGTCGGTGGCGGTTGCGGCGCTCAATGTGGCCATGGCCGTGCCGATGGTGCTGGCATTGATTGCCGGCGGCGTGCTGTCGGATCGGCGTGACCGCCGCTCGCTCATGCTGTGGTCCCGCTCGGCGTACGCGGTCGGCGTGTTGCTGTTTTTCGTCAACGCCTTGTTGCCCGAGCCCACGATCGCATTGATCTACGTGGCCGGCATGATCAGCGGGGCGGCGGGCGGCATCAGCGTGCCGGCCATGATGGCCGCCACGCCGGCGCTGGTGGGACGCGAACGCCTGGCTGCCGCTGCAGCGCTCGGGGGACTGTCGATGCAGATTGGTGGCATCGTGGGGCCCGCACTTGCCGGGGCACTGATCGCCGGGCCCGGACTCGTGTTCTGCTACGCCATCGTGCTCGTGGGGGTGTTGGCCACCCCGTTTTTGCTGTATCGCCTGCCGCCATTGCCGCCACCGCCGCGCAAGGTGTCCATCCGTGCCGCCGCATCTTTCATCGAAGGCTTGAGCTACATCCGCAGCAACGCTTTGCTGCGTGGTCTCCTGCTGATCGATCTGGCCGCCATGGTGCTTGCGACGCCGCTGGCCTTGTTGCCGGAATGGGGGACGCGGATCCTCGGTGGCGGGCCGCAAGTCGCCGGTTTCCTGTATGCCGCGCCCGCGATCGGCGCCACGCTTGCCGCGTTGAGCAGTGGCTGGACGCGCCTTGTGGTGCAGACGGGCCATGTGTTGATCGCTGCCGTACTCGTGTGGGGGGTATCGATCGTGCTATTGGCCCTGGGCACCTCGTTGTGGTGGGCGATGATCAGCCTGGCCTTGATGGGCGCGGCCGACACGATCTCCAAGATCCTGCGCGGTGCACTGGTGCAGCGGCACACGCCGGACGAATTGTTGGGTCGCGTATCGAGCATCTGGATGATGCAGACCTCGATCGGCCCGGCGCTGGGCAATGTGCAAGTCGGTTTCGTGGCGCGCCTGCTCTCGCCGCCGCTCGCGTTGCTGATCGGTGGCGTGGCGTGCGTGGCAGCGGTGAGCGCCGTGGCCGCCACCTCGCCCGCATTGCGTGCGGCGCAACTGCAAGGCGTACGCAAGCCGGGCGCTGAGGGATCAGCGCGTGAGGAGAAAGCAACGTGAGTCCTGCTTCAACGCCAGCGCTTGTGCGCTCCTGTAGACCGTTCGCAGCCTAAAGGCTGCGCCAGCGGTTATCCATTTTCACGTCAAAGAGGAACATCATGCATTCGACCCTTTCGATCGCGCCCCGCAGCGGCCGCCGCGTTCTGGCTCAGGCCGGCCTTGCCCTGGCAACGCTGACGCTGTCGATCGCTGCCGCCTATGCCGCGCCGACGTTCGAACAAACCGATACCGACTTCAAGGGCAGCGTATGGTCGTCCGGCGCACTGCCGGGTAGCGAAGCCAAGCTGATGGGCCGCGCGTTCACGCCGGGCCAGAAGGTCACGCTGTATCGCGCCGGTCAAGCGCTCAACAACGGTGAAACCTACACCGTGAACGAGAAGGGCGGTTTCGAAGCCACCGTTGCGATTCCCGCCGATGCCACGCCCGGTTTGCACCCCGTCGTTGCCAGCGCCGCCAATCCCACCGCTGCCGCATTGTTCGATCTGAAGGTGTCGAGCAAGCTGCCGCTGTCGGGCCAGGACGCGTTCACGGTCACAAGCGAGAAACTGGTGCAGGGCCTTTATCAAAGCGCCTACAGCCCCAAGAGCGATCGTTTGTTCGTGACCTCGGCGGTCGGCCGGCCGCCCGTCAAAGAGTCGCAACTGCTCAAGCTCAACGCCAAGACGCTGGCCACCGACGCGAAAGTGTCCGCCGCCAAGGTCACCACGCGTGACGACGGCCACACCTATGCCATGTACGGCGTGGCTACCGACGACACGCACAACAATGTGTGGGTGACCAACACGCGTGACAATACCGTTGCCGTCTACAAGCAATCGGATCTGAAACTGGTCAAGCAATTCCCGGCCGGCCTGGCGCCGCATGCACGCGATGTCGTGGTCGACGAGAAGCTCAACAAGGCGTACGTCTCCACCCCGGGCAAGAACTGGATCGTCGTCTTCGACACCAAAAAACTTGCCCACAAGACCAACATCGCCATCGAGTCGGATGAAGACAAAAGCTTCAGCACGATGAGCATTGCGTTGGATGACGCCAATCACAAGCTCTACACCGTCAGCGGCGCCACGCGCGAAGCGGCCGTGATCGATACCAAGACCGACAAGGTCGAGCGCGTGATTCGTGTACCCGGCATCAAGAGCGGATCGGGCATCGCTGTGGATGGCAAGGGCAAGCGCTTGTACGTGGTTGCCCAGGGCTCGGACAATCTCGTCATCATCGATCTCGATTCGGGCAAGCCGCTGCACACGGTCGCCGTAGGCGCCGGTGCGCTCAACGTGGCATTCGAACCCAAGAGCGGCCTGGCCTACGTCGTGAGCCGCGGCGCCGGCACGGTGACGGCGGTTGACGCCAACGGCAAGATCGTCGGTAACCTGGATGGCGGCACGTTCCCCAACCATGTGGTGTCCGACAACAAGGGCGATGTCTTCGTGATCAACAAATCCAAGGGCGCCGACGATGCCCAAGGCGATCGCATTTCGCGCGTCACCTCGAAGAAGTAAGCAGGACGTGCAAGGCGGGCCGGGCCTTGCCTTGCACGGATCCGATGCTGTGTAACGCGCGTTGAGCAGACTGGATACGCGCCGTTGCAGACATTGCGCCCGGCAGTCGTATCATGGCAGCTTCGGAATACAAGGCTGACGATGGTACGACCTGCCGACCCCAGCGCCGCCGACCCGCGTGCCGCGCAGCTCAAACACATGAAGCGCGGCGCGCTGGCATTGCTCATCGCAATGATTGCCGGCTTCGTGCTCAGCCACGCCATGGGCGCGCAAGGCGTCTGGGCCTGGGTGAGGGCGTTCTGCGAAGCGGCCACCGTGGGCGCACTGGCCGACTGGTTTGCCGTGGTGGCGCTCTTTCGCCATCCCCTGCATCTGCCGATTCCCCACACGGCCATCATTCCCAACAACAAAGCCCGGATCGCCGACAACCTGGCGATTTTCGTGCGCGATCATTTTCTCGAGCCGGAAACCCTGCTGGCGAAACTGAAGTCGCTCGACCCGGCCAAGCGGCTGGGCGATTGGCTCGTGCAGCCGGCGCAAACCCGGCAGCTCGTGCAGGGCATGCGCAAAGTGGCGCTGCAATCGCTGGATCTGCTCGACGAGCATGCGGTGCGGCGGGTGATCCAGGAATTTGCCATCACCAATCTGAAAAAGTGGAACGCCGCGCAAACCGCCGGCGAGGTGTTCACGCTGCTCACGCGTGACGGCCGCCATCAGAAATTGCTCGACGCCGCGCTTGAGCGGCTCGGGGGCTATCTTGCGCAAGAGGACGTCAAGGCGCGCGCGTCGGGGCTGATGGTGAAATTTGCCAAGAAGGAATGGCCTCGCATCGTGACCACGTTGAACCTGGTGTCGTCGGTCGATGACATCGCCGACAGCATGGCCGACAAGCTTGCCCGGGCGCTGCTGGATGAGCTGCAAGAGGTGCTTTCGCAACCTGATCATCCCGTGCGCCGCGATTACGAACAGTGGGTGATCGACTATATCGAACGCCTGCGGTCCGATCCCGAGGTTGCCGAGCAGGTCGAAACACTCAAGCAACGCGTGATCGCGCATCCGAAGGTACAGGAGTTCGTTCAAGGGCTGTGGGACGACATCCACGCGGCGTTGCGTCGCGATCTGGCGGCCGAAAATTCCATCCTGGCCAAGCATCTCGAAAGCGCGTGTTTGGCAATGGGCGAGCGGATCGCCAGCGACCCCGCACTGCGCGATGCGCTCAACGATCATCTGCTGACCAGCGCGCGCAGCATGACCGACAGCCTGCGCGATGGTGTGACCGACCACATCGCCAAAACGGTCAAGAACTGGGACGAGCGCCAATTGGTGGACGAGCTCGAACTCAGCGTGGGCCGGGATCTGCAATACATCCGATTCAACGGCACCCTTGTGGGGGGCTTGATCGGCGTGATCCTGCATGCGGCGGTGCTCTTGGCGGCAGCAATTTAATGACATCAAGGATTCAGCATGACCGACCTCTCTCAATTTCCGATCACCCAAAAATGGCCTGCTCAACATCCTGAGCGCATCCAGCTCTATTCGTTGCCGACGCCCAACGGCGTAAAGGTATCGATCGCGCTCGAAGAACTGGGGTTGCCGTATGAGCCGCATCGGGTGAACTTCGATACGCAAGATCAGATGACGCCCGCGTTTCTGTCGCTCAATCCCAATAACAAGATCCCTGCGATGATCGACCCCGATGGCCCGGGCGGCAAGCCGCTGGGGCTGTTCGAGTCAGGTGCGATCCTGATGTATCTGGCCGAAAAGACGGGGAAATTGATTCCGCAGGATGCTGCCGGCCGATATGAAACGCTGCAGTGGATCATGTTCCAGATCGGCGGAGTGGGCCCGATGTTTGGCCAGCTCGGCTTCTTCCATAAGTTTGCCGGCAAGGATTACGACGATAAGCGCCCGCGAGATCGCTACGTGGCCGAATCCAAGCGTTTGCTGGCCGTGCTGGATAAGCGCCTGGAAGGCCGCAACTGGATCATGGGCGATGAATATACGATCGCCGATATCGCCATCTGGCCGTGGGTGCGCAATTTGAACGGCTTTTACGGTGCGGGCGAATTGGTCGGTTTTGACGACTTCGAGAATATCGCCCGCGTGCTGGAAGCCTTCGTCGCCCGTCCGGCTGTGGTGAAAGGATTGACGATTCCGGCTTGACGCAGCGTGCAGCCACCATCGGTTCGACCAAGGGGCGGCATCGCTGTTCGAATGAGCTTGCCGATATGGGCTGCCCACACCGACGGCCTATGTCAGCCGCTTATCGTTGTCGTCCCTATAGGCGGCCCGTATCAGTTGTCCGTATCAGTTTTCCGTATTAGTCGCCCGTATCAACCGCCGCAAGGGGGTGCGTTGCGGGCAGCCTCCTGGATTTCTTCCATCGTCATCTTGCGAATGACCGTCCCCATCGACCACGTATGGCCGAAGGGATCCTTGACCTGACCGTATCGCTCACCCCAGAACATGTCCGTGGGCGGCATCGTGACGGTCGCGCCCGCGTCCGTCGCTGTTTTGATGGCAGCATCCACATCCGGCACGGCCATATGAATGACGACGGGCGAACCCTTCAGCGCGATCGGCCCCAGCATTTCCCATTGGGGATTCTCTTCCATCAGCATCAGCATCGAATCGCCCACTTTCAATGAGGCATGCATGAGTGTCTTGCCATCCGGCATCATCAACCGCATCAGTTCAGTGGCGCCAAGCGCGCGCTTGTAGAAGTCAATGGCACTCACCGCGTCCGCGCACACGAGGTGCGGCGTGAGCGTGGGTGGGGAATAGGTAACGTTGTCTGGCGAAGTCGAGGTGTTCATGTGACAGGTCTCCAAGAGCGCAGGTAGGTGAACGAGCGTAGAACGCGTGGATTGGCGTCCTTCATCACGACGACGAATGGGTGAGACAAAAATCGACAGCCGCGCTGGAAAATTTTTGATTTCGGGTCTAATACGCCCATGGACACCCAAAAAGACATCGAACAGCGGCTGATGGAGCTGGAGATCAAGGCAAGCTACGCCGACGATCTGCTGGAGCAGCTTAACCAGACCATTTTCCGTCAACAACAGCAGATCGAACACCTCGGCCGCGAGTTATCGACCTTGCGCGATCAGATCCCAGAGGGCGGCAGCACGTTCCGCAGCTTGCGCGACGATATGCCCCCGCACTATTGAACTTGGCAGGTGGCGCTTGGTGTGCACCCCCGTTTAAGGAACTAACATGGACGCAGATTTTTGGTTGGCGCGTTGGGAAGAGGGCGCGACGCATTTTCATCAGCAGCGCGTGACGCCGCTCCTGCAAAAGTACTGGCCCACGCTGGCCTTGCCCGCGGGCAGCAAAGTTCTGGTGCCGCTCTGCGGCAAATCCTTGGATATGGTCTGGTTGGCCGAGCAAGGTCATCAGGTGCTGGGCGTCGAGCTGGCCGAAGTCGCCGTTCAGCAGTTTTTCTCGGAAAACGCGCTCGATCCCGTGATCACGCAGTCTGACGTGGGCAGGCACTACCGCGCCGGCAATATCGAGATCATCTGCGGTGATATCTTCGCGCTGGACGAGGCGGTGTTGGGCGAGTGCCTGGGTGCCTACGATCGCGCGGCACTGGTGGCGCTGCCGGACGCGATGCGCGCTCGATACGCCGCGCATGTGTACGGCAAGCTGGCGCGTGATTATCGCGGGCTGTTGCTCACGCTTCATTATCCGCAAGCGCAAATGCCGGGTCCGCCGTTTTCGGTCGGTGACGATGAGGTGCAACGCTTGTTCGTCGGCCATTCGACTGCCACGTTATTGAGCCGTCGCGATATCCTGGATAAGGAGCCGAAGTTTGCCGAGCGTGGGCTCAAGCAGCTCGATACCCTGGTGTACAAGCTGGTCGCCGACATTTGAATCGTTAGCCGTGCTGTGGGTGCCGATCGAGCCGTGCGACCTGATTCGACCCGACCCGTGCCGACCCGTGCCGTGCTGAGCCGACCCGCGCCAGTGGCGAACGTCTCCAATCATTATCCCGACATTATTTCTACTCATGAAAAGCAGTTCAAAAGGCGGTCTGGTTTATTCCACCGAAACGGGACGTATGTGTCCCGACTGTCGCAACCCGGTGGCTCAATGCACGTGCAAAGCGCAGGCCCAGTTGGCGCCCGTTGGCACCGGCGCGGTGCGCGTTTCGCGTGAATCCAAAGGCCGAGGTGGAAAGAGCGTCACGCTCGTTCGCGGCGTCGCATTGGATCCGATTGCACTCGCCGCGTTGGGAAAGCAGCTGCGAACGGCATGCGGATCCGGCGGTACGGTGAAAGATGGCGTAATCGAGGTGCAAGGCGATCACTGCGACAAGCTCGTTGCGCTGCTCAACGCGCAGGGGCATCGGGCCAAGCGTGCGGGCGGCTGACGCCACATGCCCCTCGACCGAAGTCGTCAAGGCGGCTGATTCCACACGCCACATGATGGAAAGCGTGTAAACACCACGGATTTGAGATGACCCATTCCGATTCTTTACAAGTCACCAGCTGGCATGCGCACGTTTATTTCGATGCTGCCACGCGCGATACCGCATTTGCATTGCGCGATCAAATCATGACCGCTCTGGGCAGCATGATCGAGATGGGGCGTTTTCATGAACGCCCGGTGGGACCGCATCCGCAATGGAGTTATCAGATCGCCTTTACGCCCGATCGTCTCGCGGCCGTTTTGACGTGGCTGACGCTCAATCGCGATGGGCTCGATGTGTTCATCCATCCCAATACAGGCGATTCGCTACGGGATCATCGGGATCGCGCCGTTTGGATCGGGCGCAGTTACACGCTCAATCTGGGCATTTTCGGTAACTGAACCGTAGACGGATTGATTTATGCCCATCGGCTGTTTACATTCAGCCTTCAATAATCTGATGGGCTCAGGGCGTGACAGTCGAGAACTCTTTGATTCGAAGGATAGGAAATACGATTGCGAGTGCGGCAATCTTTCCCATACTACCGATAGCGGTGATCTGGGGCTGCAAGGAGTTGATGTTCGATATCTGGTGGCCCTTGTGGGCGCCGCCGGGAGAAGATGGCGCCGAAGCCGAGCCTGCATTTGCTTTGTTCGCGACCCCACTGCTGCTTGTCGTCATCGCGCTGCTTCTCGGCGCATTGACACTGTCCGAACAACTGCTATCGAAGCGCTTTGGCCGCGTGACCTGGCATCGGGTCGTCCTTGGGGTGCCACGCGTCTTCCTGGTCGCCATCGCGGTCTTGTTCTTTGTGGCTTCCGCAGGGTTATTCGTGGGTGTTACTCGGGAATACACCAGATACTGGCAGATTCCAGTCGGCTACGCGTTGATGGCGATCACTATTGCTGCGTTTCTGGTCCAGCAGTGGCGCCGATTGACTGCTAATTCATCAAGCGGCAGGCATATCGCGGCACCATGATCCGATAGGTGTTTTCCCGATGGAACAACCCGCATTCCTATTTGTTCTATTGACGGTACATTAGGACACTCCTATCGTGGCTTCCCATGCGAGCCACGATGCCTTTGCCGAAATACCATCAAATCTATCTGATCCTGCGCGAACAGCTGCAGGAGGGTCGATTCGACCTGGGTGTGCCGGGCGAGCACGTATTGGCCGGCCAATTCAATGTGGCGCGAATCACCATTCGGAAAGCAATGGAGATGCTGGTCGCAGATGGGTTGGTGTCGCGTCGGCCAGGCCGGGGAACCCATCCCGTGCATCCTTCCACGACAGCGACCACGGCCAAATCCCCCCCCGCGCCGCCACGGCACCAGAAAGCCAATCTCACCGGCTTGCTGGAAAACATCGTCAATATGGGTTTGCGCACCAGTGTGCGCGTGCTCGAAAGCGCGGTCGTCACCGCCACGCCCCAAGTGTCCGAGGCGCTGCGACTGGCCTCGCGCAGTGAGGTACTCAAGGCCATCCGCGTGCGCAGCACCGATGATGGCCCGTTGTCGTTCATTACCACCTACGTGCCGGCATCGCTGGCCACTTTCGATCACGCTGAACTGCAGCACAAGCCGCTGTTGATGCTGCTCGAAGAGGCCGGCGTGGAGCTGGGCGCCGCCACGCAATCCATTTCGGCCAAGCTGGCCGATGCCGTCGTTGCGCGCGAGCTGGACGTGGCGGTGGGTTCCGCTTTGTTGTCGGTCACTCGGGTCGTGTTCGACACGCTCGAGCGGCCGGTGCAGTTGCTGCAAGGGCTTTATCGCCCCGATCGTTATCAATACCAACTTCAACTTTCGCGCGTCGGCAGTATCGATGCGCGTGTCTGGGTCAGCGAAGAGCTGTCGGCCCAGTTCCATTGACGTCCTTGTCGGAGCTTCCCTTCATGAGCACTCGTCGTACTTTCATTCGTCAATCCGCAGCCGCGGCGGCCGTGCTGGCCGCACCGTGGACCTTGCGTGCGCAATCCGCTCCGGCGATCAAAGTGGGTGTATTGCACCCGGTGACGGGCGCCTTGGCCTATTCCGGCCAGCAATGCCGCTTGGGCGCCTTGCTGGCGATCGAAGACATCAATGCCGCCGGCGGGATCAAGTCGATGGGCGGTGCCAAGCTCGAAGCGGTCTTGGGCGATGCGCAATCGCGCCCTGAAGCCGGATCGGCCGAAGTGGAAAAGCTCAACGAAGCTGGCGTGTCGGCAATCGTGGGCGCGTACGGTTCGGCCATCTGTCTGGCCACCACGCAAACCGCCGCCAAGTACAACCTGCCGCATGTGGTTGACGTGGGCGTGGCGGATCAGATTGTTGAGCGCGGACTGAAGAATACCTTCCGCTTCGGTCCTGGCTACCGGGCGTGTACGGACCGCGCGGTCAACGATCTGGTGGCGATGAACAAGGCGGCCGGCAATCCCGCCAAGACGGTGATGATCGTGCATGAAGAGTCGTTGTTCGGATCGGGCACGGCGGATCTGCTGTCCAAGGCGTTGCCGCCGTTGGGCTTCGAGGTGAAGGAAGTCGTCAAGCATCCCAACCCCACACGTGACTTCAACAATATCGTGTTGCGGATGCGGTCGGTCAATCCGGATATCGTGATTCCCGCCAACTACTACAACGAATACGCGCTGCTGTTGCGCGCCATGAAGCAGCAGAAAGTCGCACCCAAGGCGATCTATTCCGTTTTGGGCGGTGCGGCGTCGAGCTACAAATTCCTGAAGGAATTTCCCGAAATCGCCAACGGCATCATCGATTGCAACCACTGGTTCAATCCCAAGGATGCCCGCATCGCGCCTTTGAAGAAGCGCGTGGAAGAGAAGGGTGCCTTCTTCAGCTATGAAGTGTTCATGACCTATACGGCCATGTTCCTGCTGGCCGATGCGATCGAACGGGCCAAGTCCAGCGATCGCGAAGCGATCACCGAGGCGCTCGCCGCCAGCACGTTTGCCGACAGCTTCATGCCCTACGGCCCCACCAAGTTCGTCAATGGCCAGAACACCGGCGCGCAGCCGTTGCTCACGCAAGTGGTCGATGGCGACATCAAGGTCATCGTGCCCGAGGCATTCCGCGAAACGAACGCGGTGTTTCCGCTCAAGGCGTAGGTCACACACATGCTCGAATTCGGCATCCTCTTTCCTTCGATCCTCAACGGCCTGACGACGGGCGCGGTGTACGCGCTCATCGCGTTGGGCCTGACCCTGATCTACGGCGTGCTGCACATCATCAACTTTGCGCATGGCGCGGCGTTGATGATGGCGCTGTACGGCGTGTATCTGCTGCACGACCGCCTGGGCATCGATCCTTATGTGGCGTTGCCGCTGGTGATGGCGGCGATGTTCGTGCTGGGCTATGGCGTTCAGCGCGGGATCATCAACCGCGCCAGCCACGGCAAGGACGAGAACATTCTGCTCGTCACGCTGGGCTTGTCGATCGTGCTGGAGAACCTGGCGCTGATCTTCTTCAAGTCGGACACGCGCACCATCGATACGCCGTACACGCTCTCGACGGTCGAGATCGGGCCGGCGTTGATCGCGTTGCCCAAGCTGATCGCCTTCGGCGGCGCATTGGCGATCTGTGCCGTGCTGTTCTGGATGATGCGCAGCACCGATCTCGGCCGTGCCATTCGTGCCGTGGCGAAGGAAAAGCAGGGTGCCAAGCTGATGGGTATCGATGTGGAGAAGGTATATGCGGTGTCGTTCGGCATCGGCATGGCCTCTCTGGGTGCGGCCGCGTGCTTTCTGCTGCCGGTGTACTACGTCAATCCGCAAGTGGGTTCGGGCTTCGTGCTGATCGCCTTCACCATCGTCGTGCTGGGCGGAATGGGGAGCTTTACGGGCGCGTTGATCGGCGGCCTGCTGGTGGGCGTGATCGAGTCGCTGGGCGGCCTGTTTCTGGGCGATTCGCTCGGTCAGGTCGGCATCTTCGTTCTCTTCATCGTGACCTTGTTGTTGCGTCCGCAAGGCCTCTTTGGATCGAAAGCATGAACCTGCGAGATTTGATATTCATTGTGCTGTTCGCCGTGGGCGTGAGCGTCATTACGTTGGTCACGTCCTCGGGCGTATGGCTGACCTTCATCATGATGTCCCTGTATGCGGCGCTCTTGTCGCAGGCCTGGAACATCCTGGGGGGTTACGCCGGCCAATTGTCCTTCGGGCACGCCTTGTTCTTCGGCGTGGGTGCCTACACACAAGCCGTGGCGCAGTTGTCCGGCGGCATCAACCCCTGGGTGGGGCTGGTCATGGCCATCGTGGCCGGTGTGATCGTGGCGTTGATCGTGGGGGCACTGACCTTCCGGTACGGCTTGAAGGGCTCCTACTTCGCACTGGTCACGCTGGCCTTTGCCGAGGTGTTTCGCATCCTGGCGCTATCGGCGAGCTTTACCGGCGGTGGCGTGGGATTGATGGTGCCGTTGCGCGGCTCGATCGCCAACATGCAGTTTGCCTCGCGCCATGGCTACATCTTCCTGCTGCTTGCATTCGTGGTGGCCGCTTTGCTGGTTACGGCCTGGTTGCGCCATTCGCGCACCGGTGCGTATATGCAGGCGGTGCGCGATAACGAAGACGCGGCGCGTGCCGTGGGCGTCAATCCATTTCAGGTCAAGCTCAAGGCGATTGCGCTGTCGGCGGCGTTCATGAGCGTGGCGGGCGCGTTCTACGTGCAGGTCTTTCAGTACATCGATCCCGGTATCGCCTTCGGACCGGCCGTGTCGGTCGAAGCCCTGGTGGGCGCGATCGTGGGCGGCGTCGGCACGTTGTGGGGCCCGATCCTGGGCGCCGTGGTGCTGCATCTGCTGAGCGACGTTACCCGAAATATGTTTGGCGAGATTCCGGGGATCAGCATGGTGATCTATGGAACCGTGCTCGTGTTGATCGTGATGTTCATGCCGCGCGGTGTGGCGGGCAGCGGGGTTTCCATCAAACGCCTGTTCAGCCGAGGAGGGCGCGGCAATGGCTGAGATCCTCTTGAAAGCGCAAAACGTGGGCATTGCGTTCGGCGGCCTGAAAGCCGTGCAGGACGTGAGCCTGCAGATCGAGGCCGGCACCTTGACGGCACTGGTGGGCCCCAACGGCGCCGGCAAGACCACGTTGTTCGGCCTGCTGTCGGGCTTCTTGAAGCCCGGTGAGGGCCGCGTCGAGTTTCTGGGCCAGGATGTGACCGGTCAAGCGCCGCACGTCACGGCACGGATGGGCCTCACCCGCACCTTCCAGATCGTGCAACCGTTCGCCGCGCAAACGGTGCGGGAAAATATCGCCGTGGGCGCGCATATGCACACGGGCAATCGGCGTGAGGCGCTGGCGCAGGCAGCCGAAGTGGCCGCGCGCGTCAATCTCACGTCGCAGCTCGACAAGCCTGCGTCCGATCTCACCGTGGCGGGCCGCAAGCGCCTGGAGCTGGCGAGGGCATTGGCCACGCAACCGCGCCTGCTGCTGTTGGACGAAGTGCTCGCCGGCCTCAATCCCAATGAGATCGCCGAGATGATTCCGGTTGTGCGCGGCCTGGTCGACAGTGGCGTGACCGTGCTGATGATCGAGCATGTGATGCAGGCGGTGATGAGCCTGGCGGGACACGTGTGGGTGCTGTCGCAAGGCAAGTTGATTGCCTCGGGTAGCCCATCTGAGGTGACGGCCGACACCGCCGTGATCGAAGCCTATCTCGGCCACGGCGCCGCCAAGCGGTTGGCCGGGCAAGGAGTGAAGGTATGACGCCGTTACTGGATATCCGCCAGCTGCGCGCGGGGTATGGCCGGGTGGAAGTGCTGCGCGGCGTGGATCTACACGTTGGCGAAGGCGAAATCGTGGTGCTGCTGGGCAGTAACGGTGCCGGCAAATCCACGCTCAACAACACGATCTGCGGCCTGTCGCAGGCGTGGTCGGGCGAAGTGCAGTTCGATGGCCAGAACCTGTATCGCAAGCACTATCGGCAGGTGGTGCAATCGGGTTTGATTCAAGTGCCGGAAGGCCGGCGCATTTTTCCGAACCTCTCGGTGCGCGAAAACCTTGAACTGGGTTCCTTCACGCGCGGTCGGCCGTCGCGCGCCCGCAATCTCGAACGGGTGATGGAGATTTTTCCACGCCTGCGCGAACGCATCGATCAGCACGCCGGCACGATGAGCGGCGGCGAGCAGCAAATGGTGGCGATTGCGCGCGGCCTCATGGCCGAGCCGAAGCTGCTGATCCTGGACGAGCCCTCGCTGGGGCTCTCGCCCCTGCTGGTGGAGGAGATGTTTACGTTGATTGCGCGCCTGCATCGCGAAGGCTTGTCGATCCTGCTGGTCGAACAGAACGTCGGCCAATCGCTCGAGGTTGCGCAACGGGCATACGTGCTGGAGAACGGCACGGTGCGGTTTTCCGGTTCGAGCGCCGAATTGTTGGCCAGCGACGCATTGCGCCGGGCCTATCTGGGGATGTGATGACACACGTGCCGCAAACTTTGGCGCAGAAGCTGCTCGCCGCCGCCAGCGGCCGCGCATCGGTGGCGCCCGGCGAGATCGTGACCTGCAAGGTCGATCTCGCCATGTTCCATGATTCCAGCGGCCCGCGCCGCCTGCAGCCCATGCTCGACGAGCTGGGTGCCGAGATCTGGGATCGCAACAAGGTGGTGCTGGTGATCGACCACTACGTGCCGGAACAGGACGACGAGTCGCGCCGTATCGTGCGCATCGCGCGCGAATGGGCCCAACGCGAACGGCTCCCCAATGTGTACGACTCGGTGGGCATCTGCCATGTGGTCGTACCGGAGGGCGGACATTTGCGGCCGGGGATGCTCGCCGTAGGGGGCGATTCGCATTCGCCCACGGGCGGCGCGTTCGGCGCGTATATGTTTGGCGTGGGCAGCACCGAGATGCTGGGCGTGGTGGTGAAAGGCGAGATCTGGATCAAGGTCCCCGACACCATCATGATGCAGTGGGATGGAAAATTGTCTGACGGCGTAACGGCCAAGGACATGATGCTGCATATGATCGGCCGCTTCGGCATGAACGGCGGGCGTTATCAGGCGGTCGAGTTCTGCGGTGAAGCCGTGCGTGCGCTCTCTATGCAGGAGCGCATGACGTTGTCGAACATGAGTGCGGAACTGGGCTCTCAAGTGGGCTTGATCGCCCCGGATGCCGTCACGCAGGCCTATCTTGCCGACGTGGGCGTCGCGCAAGTCGCGGTCGAGGGGTGGCATTCGGATGCGGATGCGCCGGCTGAAATTCATCGCTTCGATGCCGGCGCCCTGGCCCCCCACGTGGCCGCGCCGCACAGCCCGGCCAACAGCCGCGCCGTGAGCGAGTTCGCGGGCACACCGATCGCGGCGGCCTATATCGGCGCCTGTACCGGCGCCAAGTTCGAGGATTTACGTGCAGCCGCCCGCGTATTGCACGGTAAGCGCGTGGCAGCCGGCGTGCGCCTGATGGTCGCCCCGGCCAGCAAACGCGACCAGGATGCCGCGGCCGAGGCCGGCATCATGCAGACGCTGATCGATGCCGGCGCAGAAGTGTTTGCCACGTCTTGCGGCGCCTGTGCCGGTTACGGCGGCTCGATTCCCGACAATGCGAACACGATTTCAACCACGGCGCGCAACTTCAAAGGGCGCATGGGCTCGGCGAGCGCGCAGGTGTATCTCGCGTCGCCCTACACCGTGGCGGCCTCGGCCTTGATCGGTGCCATCGCCGACCCGCGCGAGGTGCTGGCATGACGAACGCCGCGACCCACCGCGCCTGGCGCGTCGGCGCCGATGTCGACACGGATCAGTTGGCGCCCGGCGCCTATATGAAATTCGGTTTGGACGAGATTGCCAAGCATTGCCTGGAAGGCGTGCGACCCGATTTTGCCGCTGGCGTGCAGCCGGGCGATGTGCTGGTGGCCGGGCCGAATTTCGGCATCGGCTCGTCGCGCGAGCAAGCGGCGCAAGCGTTGGTGAGCCTGGGGGTGCGTGCCGTGATTGCGCCGGCCTTCAGCGGCTTGTACTTCCGTAATGCCTTCAATGTGGGGCTGTTGCTGCTGACGTGCGCAGAGGCCGAGCAGATCGAAGAAGGCGAACTCTTAACGATCGATCCGCGGGCAGGCCATGTGATCCGCGGGGACGGCAGCCGCCTGGCCTGCGAGACCGTGCCCGATTTCCTGCTCGAGATGGTGGATGCGGGCGGGCTCATGAATCAATTGAAGTTGCGATTTTCGAAGGATGCGAATCATGCTTGACGCCGTGACCCTGGCCGTACTGAAAGGGCGCCTGGAACAGATTGCCGACGAGATGGATGCGACGCTGTACCGCAGCGCCTTCAATCCGATCATCGCCGAAGCGCACGATGCCTGCCACGGCATCTACGAGGCCGAAACGGGGGCGACCCTGGTGCAGGGCAAATCGGGCTTGCCGGTGTTCGTGGGCGCCATGGCGTTCGCGGTGCGCGCGGCGATCAAGGTGGCGGCCACGCGCGGCGGCATGATCGATGGTGATGTGTGGCTCTTCAACGATCCCTACGAAGGGGGCACGCACGCCAACGACTTCAAGCTGGTGCGCCCCGTGTTTCGCGGCGGCAAGCTGTTTTGCTTCATCGCGTCGGCCGCGCATTGGCACGACGTGGGCGGTGCCGTGCCGGGCAACTACAACCCGGCAGCCACCGAATGCTGGCAGGAAGCGGTGCAGATCCCGCCCGTGCGCATCATGCGTGCCGGCGTGCTGGACGATGACGTGCTCGCCATCCTGAAGGCCAATACCCGTTTGCCGGACAGTTTGTGGGGCGACCTCAACGGTCAATTGGCAGCACTCGAATTGGGTGCGCGCCGGCTCGACGGCTTGCTGTCCGAATATGGCGACAGCGTGGTGCTGGAATCGTTGACCACGTTGCGCGCGCGCGCCGTGAAACTGATGCGTGCCCACATCGCCGCACTGCCCGACGGCGAATATCACTTCGACGACACGCTCGACAACGACGGCGTGAAGGATGAGCCGCTGTCGATCGCGCTGACCATGACGGTCAAGGGCGACCGCATGACGCTGGATTTTTCCCGTACGTCGCCGTCGTGCGCCGGACCGGTCAATATCTCGCGCGCCACGGCCATCGCCGCATGCTACGTGGCACTCAAACATCTATTTCCCGACGTACCCGCCAATGCCGGTGTACTCGACGCTGTCGATTTCGTGATGCCCGACGGGTTGTTGATCACCGCCGAGCGGCCGCGCCCGGTGGGCGGCTATACCGAAACCATCCTGCGCATGATCGATGTGATTTTTTGCGCCATGGCGCAGGCGGCACCCGACCGCGCCATGGCGCAGGCCTACGGCACGATCAATGCCTTGTCGATCGCCGGTCATCGCAGCGATGGCGAGCGCGCCGGCCAGCGCTGGGTGATGTTCAGCTTCTTCGGCGGCGGGCATGGCGGGCATTCGCAAGGCGATGGCTTGAGCCACGGCAATGCGCCGATTTCGACGGCCACCATTCCGCCTCTGGAAATTCTCGAAGCTGCGTACCCCGTGCGTTTCACCCAGTGGGCCCTGCGCCCGGATTCGGGGGGCGACGGCACCTATCGCGGTGGCTTGGGCGCCATCTATGAAATCGAACTGCTCGAACAAAGCGCCGAAGTGTTCATCTTCGGCGAACGCGGCCGTTCGGCGCCCAAGGGCATTGCGGGTGGGGCGTCATCGATCGCGAACCGCTTCACCTACCAGCGCGAAGGCGCCTGGCAGACCCCGCCCATGGCCTCGAAGATGCTCGGGATCCGCCTGAAGCAAGGCGAGCGCGTGCGGCTGGAGACCCCTGGGGGTGGCGGCTACGGCCCGCCGGCAGGGCGTGCCGATAGCGCGCGCGAGAACGACCGCGCGATGGGTTATGTGACTACCGAAAGCTTGAAGGAGAATGCAGCATGAGCCGTACGGACGCTGCTCCGTTGGTCGTGGGCGTCGATGTTGGCGGCACGTTTACCGATTTGTTTGTGCTGGATGAAGCACGTGGCACGGCCCGCATCGTGAAGGTGCCGTCTACCCGTGGCGAAGAAGCCCGGGGCTTCATGAACGGGATCGATCGCGTGGGTGAGGGTGCCGATGCGTCGATCATCTCGACGATCGTTCACGGCACCACTGTGGGCACCAATGCCTTGCTGGAGCGCAAGGTGGCGCGCACCGGCCTCATCACCACCACCGGATTTCGCGACGTGCTTGAAATGCGCCGTCGCGATCGCCCCGCCACGTGGGGACTGCGCGGCAGCTTCGAACCGATCGTGCCGCGCGACCTGCGCCTGGAAGTGGACGAGCGCGTGTTGGCCGACGGCAGCGTGCACACGCCCGTCGATCTGGATCAGGTCACGCAAGCCGCGCACACCCTGCTGGCGCAGGGCTGCCAGGCCGTCTGCGTGTTTTTCGTGAATGCCTACGCCAATCCTGCCAATGAAGCCGCTGCGGTGGCCGCCGTGCGCGCCGTCTGGCCCAACGGCCATGTAACGGCGGCTACCGAAGTGCTGCCCGAGATCCGCGAATTCGAGCGCTGCTCGACCGCCACGCTGAATGCCGCACTGCAGCCCGTGGTGGGCAGCTACCTCGAGCGGCTCGACCGGGATCTGAAACAGCACGGCTTCGCCGGCGAACTGCTGGTGGTGCAAAGCAACGGCGGCATCATGTCGCGCGAAACGGCGTGCGATATCCCAATCCGCACTGCGCTTTCCGGCCCTGCGGCCGGCGTGATTGCCTGCGCGGAGATTGCGCGCGCCGCAGGCTTTGCCGATGTGGTAACCGGCGACATGGGCGGCACGTCGTTCGATGTCTCGCTCGTGGCCGATGGCCAGGCCTCGTTGGCCGCGCAAACATCGATCGATTTCGGCATGGTGGTGCGCGCGCCGATGATCCAGATCGAGACCATCGGTGCCGGCGGCGGCTCGATCGCCTCGGTGGATGCGGGTGGCTTGCTGCAGGTGGGCCCCGAGTCGGCAGGCAGTATTCCCGGCCCGGCATGCTATGGGCGCGGCAATACACGGCCGACCGTTACCGATGCGAATGTGCTCCTGGGCCGCATTGCTGCCGATCGCCCGCTGGGCGGCGGCCTCCTGGCCGCGCTGGATCTGGAAAAGGCGCGCGCCGCCATCGCAACGCACGTGGCCGAGCCGCTCCGACTGGATCCGCATACGGCTGCCGAGGCCATTCTCACGGTGGCCAATGCCAAAATGGCCGGGGCGATTCGTCTGGTGTCGATCGAGCGCGGACACGATCCGCGCAAGTTTGCCTACATGCCGTTCGGTGGCGGGGGTGCGCTGCACGTGTGCGCGATGATGCGCGAAGTGGGCACTCGTACCGGCATCGTGCCGCGCTACCCGGGTGTGACCTCGGCCCTCGGCTGCGTGATCGCCGACATGCGTCACGATGCGGTGCAAACCTTGAACCGGTCGCTCGCCGAACTCGATCTGGCGGACGTGACCGCACGTATCGATGCGCTCACGCAAAGCTGCGATGATCGACTGAACTCTTCGGGCGTGGCTTTCGAACGCGTCGAGGAAGTGATCGAATTCGACATGTTGTATGCCGGTCAGAGCCACACGATGCGCGCTGCCGTGGCGCGCGATGCGCTGTCGGTCGAGGGCATTGGCGCCAGTTTTGAAGCCGCCTACCGCGCCGCCTTCGGGCGCGCGTTGACCGGCATTCCGGTGCGGGTGATGAACCTGCGCTATGCCCGCATCGGCGTGCGTCCCAAATTCGATCTGGCAGTGCTCGCGCCCACCGCCACCGAGATGCCCGAGGCGTTGGGCACCCAACGCATCTATCACGACGGGCAATGGTGGGATGCCACGCGCTACGCGCGTCTGGACCTCCCGGTCGCCACCGTGATCGCCGGCCCCGCCATTCTCGAGCAGCCCGACACCACCATCTGGATCGAGCCGGGCTTCAACGGCCGCGTCGATGCATTGGGCAACCTGATCGTCGAACGCGATGCCGCGACGGACATGAACACGGAAGACGCATAACCTCATGCATGCTATCGATCCTCCCAAAACGGCTTTGATCATCGTCGATCTGCAGAACGACTTCATTGCACCCGACGGCGCCTACGCCTTGGGCGGCGCGGCGTCGCGCGAGGCGCAAGCCTTGCCGGCACGCGTGGCGCCTGTCGCGCAAACGCTCAAAGGGCAGGGCGGTCTGGTGGCAACCAGCCAGTTCACCCTGTGGCCCGATGCCAAGGGCGATCCCATGATTTCGCCACACCTCAAAGCTTTGCGGCCGTTCTTGAAACGCGGCGACTTCGCCATGGGCAGCCGCGGGCACGCCAACGTCGACGCCATTGCCGGCCTTGTCGATGTCTCGGTGTTCAAGGTCGCGTATTCGGCGTTCTTCAATACGCAACTCGATTGGGTATTGCGGCACGCGGGTATCGACACGGTCGCCGTGACGGGCATCGTCACCAATGGCGGGGTGGCTAGCACCGTGCGCGATGCGCATATGCGGGAGTACCACACGATCGTGTTGGAAGACGGCTGCGCGGCGAGCACGCCGGCCGCTCATGACGCCGCCATTGCAGACCTGCGTACGGTGAGCGATGTAATGACCTGCGCGGCGTTTGCCGCGCTGCTCGGCGCATGACGGGCGCGGGTCCCATGAGCGTCGCACCGGCGTCTGCGGTTGCGACGGTGCCACCGATCGACGCGCACCGTTCGCCATCGCATGCTGCCGTGCCGTCCCTTCGGCGCGGGACGCCGGTGGGCGACGACGTGCTGCATTTGCCTGTCGTCATCGTCGGCGCTGGGGCGTGCGGGCTGACGGCGGCGTTGATGCTCAGTGATGAACACATCGACTGCGTGGCGCTCGAACGCGATGTGGTGCCCAGTGGCTCTACCGCGCTGTCATCGGGCTTCGTGCCGGCAGCCGGGACTCGCGTACAGGTTGCCGCCGGCATCGTCGAATCGCCGGCCGATTTCGCCGCAGACATTCGCGACAAAACGCACGGGACTGCCAACGAACCTTTATTGCAGGCCTACACTGAAGCCATCGCGCCGGCTCTGGACATACTGCAGGCGCGTCACGGCTTGACCTTCGAATTGCTCGACGGCTTTCTGTATCCGGGTCACCGCGTGCGCCGCATGCACGCATTGCCCGAGCGCACCGGAAGCGCATTGATGGGGGCACTGCAGCGTGCCGCTGACGCAGCCGGCTCGTATGTGCTCACACAATCGCGTGTGTGCGAGCTCTGGTGCGATGAAGACGAGCGCATCACGGGCGTGGGTTACGTCCGCCCCGATGGCACGATCGAACGGCTGCGTTGCGATGCCTTGGTCCTGGCCTGCAACGGCTTCGGCGGCAATGCCGCCATGGTGGGCGAGCTGCTGCCGGAGATGAAGGACGCGGCCTTTGGCGGCCATACCGGCAACGATGGCAGCGCGATCGCCTGGGGCCAGGCCCTGGGCGCGCGTCTGGCCGACATGGGCGGCTACCAGGGGCATGGTTCCTGGGCCGTGCCGCAGGGCGCGCTCATCTCGTGGGCCATCATGATGGCCGGCGGCATCCAGATCAATGCACGCGGCGTGCGATTTCACGATGAAACGCAAGGCTATTCGGAAGCGGCGGTGCATGTGCTGCAGCAGCCTGGCGGAATCGCATGGAATGTGTTCGACACGCCGTTGCTCGCGCTCGGCCGCGAGTTTCCCGATTTCTGCGATGCCGAGCGAGCGGGCGCGGTGCGCGAGTGCGCAACGCTCGAGGCCTTGGCGGCGCTGATCGGCTGCGACGTGTCGGTGCTTGAAGCCACCGTCGCCGATCGCAGCGATCGCAGTGATCGCCGGGCGCTCACTGCGCCGTTCTACGCCATCAAGGTCACCGGCGCGCTGTTTCACACGCAAGGCGGTCTGGATATCGATCCGGATTGCCGTGTGCTGCGCACCGACGGCACGCCGTTTCCCAATCTGCTTGCCGCAGGCGGCGCCGCCCGCGGTGTATCGGGCAATGCCGTGTGGGGCTATCTATCCGGCAACGGTTTATTGAGTGCCATTGCAGGCGGCTTTATTGCCGCCCGTACCGCAGCGGCTCTCGTCGCACAAGGCACATCCACAGGAGAGACACGATGACGCAGTCCACGCTCAAGCAACGTTTGTCGCAATCCGGCGCGGTGCTTGCACCCGGCATCTACGACGCGTTGTCGGCGTTGATCGCCGAGCAGGCCGGCTTCGAGGCGCTCTATCTGTCCGGTGCCTCGATCGCCTACACCAAGCTCGGACGCTCCGATATCGGGCTCACCACGTTCAGCGAGGTTGAAGAGACGCTTGCCCGGATTACCGAACGCGTCACCACGCCGGTGATCGTCGATGCCGATACCGGCTTCGGCAACGCCCTCAACACGCAACGTACCGTGCGGGGTTTTGAACGTGCCGGCGCGGCGATGATCCAGCTGGAAGATCAAACTTTTCCCAAGCGCTGCGGCCATCTGAGCGGCAAGGGCGTGGTACCGGTGGCGGAAATGTGCGGCAAGCTGCGGGCCGCCGTGGATGCGCGCCACAGCGCCGATACGTTGATTCTGGCGCGCACCGATGCGGTCGCGGTCGAAGGCTTGGATGCGGCACTGGATCGCGCCGAAGCGTATCTGGAATGCGGTGTGGACGCGCTGTTCGTCGAAGCCTTGCGCACGCCCGAGCAGATGGACCACGCTTGCGCGCGATTCGCCAGTCGCATTCCGCTCTTGGCCAATATGGTGGAGGGCGGTCAAACGCCCATCGAAAGTGCCGACGAACTCACCCGACGCGGCTTCAAGATCGTGATCTTCCCCGGCGGTACGGCCCGCGCAGCGGCGCACGCGCTGCAAGGCTACTATGGCAGCCTGAAGCAGGCCGGAACGACGGCGCCGTGGCGCGACCGCATGCTCGACTTCGACCAGTTGAACGACGTGATCGGCACCCCGGCATTGCTGGAACAGGGTAAGCGGTACGATGCATGACAAGCGGGCGCAATAGGCTCGCAGTCATCCACCCTTGCTGAGGAGTTCGTATGAACGTTGTGATGCTTGCCTACCCCCGCATGACCCAACTCGATTTGACCGGACCCTTCGAAGTGCTGGCCAAGGTCAAGTCGCTCTCGCTGCATCTGGTTTGGAAAGACACGGCGCCCGTCGTCGACTCAGGCGGGCTGGCCATCGTGCCCAGTGCCACGTTCGAATCCGCGCCCCAGGCCGACATTCTTTTCGTGCCCGGTGGGCCAGGTCAACTGACCCTGATGGAAGATGAAGAAACGCTGGAATTCCTGCGCCGGCAGGCGGCCGGTGCGCAGTATGTGACCTCGGTGTGCACCGGGTCGCTGGTGCTCGCGGCGGCGGGCCTCTTGACGGGCTATCGCGCGACCAGCCATTGGATGTCGCTCGACCAGTTGGCGCATTTCGGTGTGGAACCCGTGTCGGAACGGGTGGTGTGGGATCGCAATCGCGTCACCGGTGCCGGGGTAACCTCGGGGATCGATTTCGGCCTGCAGCTCGTGGCCGGCCTGTTTGGCGACGATGAGGCGCAGCGCGTGCAGCTGGGCATGGAATACGACCCGCAACCGCCGTTCGATTCAGGCTCGCCCAAAACGGCCACGCCGGAACGCGTCGCCGCGGCACGGGAAGCGTCGAAAGCCTTCCAGGCACAGCGCGATGAGGTGGCCAAGCGCGCGGCTGCACGATTGGCCAAGCGGATGGTGCACTGAGGCGAGTTAGCCGACTATCGCCTTCGCGACATATTGCCTCGGCAAAAAAATGGCCCCTGCGAAAGATCTTGTCGACTTTGACAGGGGGCATTTAGCGCTTTTTGCGCGGATCAGACTGACTTCGCGGTCTCGACCACGGGCACTGTCGATCGTTGCCGCATACCACTCCACAGGCCCCACGCCAGCAGCACGGCGGTCAGAATCAGCAGCCACAAGCTGATCGGACGTCCGACGAAGGCATCGGTGACGCTGCCGCGCGAGAGCAGCATGGCGCGCCGGAAGTTTTCTTCCAGCATGGGGCCCAGCACGTAGCCGAGCAGCAGCGGCGCCGGCTCGAAGTGGAGCACCCGCAGCACATAGCCGGCAACACCGAACAGCAGAACCGCGTACACATCGAAGACGTTGTTGTTGACCCCATATACCCCGATGCAGACGAACATGATGATCGCCGGATACAGCATGTGATACGGAATCGTCAGCACACGCACCCACAGACCGATCATCGGTATGTTGAGGATGACCAGGATGACGTTGCCGATCCAGAAGCTCATGATCAGCCCCCAGAACATCTCTGGCTGCTCGCTCAGCATCGCGGGCCCGGGCTGGATGCCATGGATCATCAGCGCACCGATGATCAATGCCATCGTCACACTGCCTGGAATGCCGAGCGTCAGCGTCGGGATGAACGAGGCCATGTCCGAGGCGCTGTTGGCGGTTTCGGGCGCCATGATGCCTTCGATGGTGCCCTTGCCGAAACGCTCCGGCGTCTTCGAGACCCGCTTTTCGACCGCGTAGGCCATGAAGGCCGCCACGGTGGGGCCCACGCCGGGCAGCACGCCCAGCCAGGCGCCAATGCCCGAACCCCGGGCCATTCCGCCCCAGGAGCGCTTGACCTCATCACGCGTGGGCAGCATGGACTTCATCGAGACGTCCATCTTGCGATCGGCCGCCTTCACATGGTTGATGCTGGCGATGATCTCGGTGATGCCGAAGAGGCCCATCGCCAGCGCGACGATGCCGACCCCATCCATCAGCTCCGGGAATCCAAGCGTGAAACGCGCGACGCCCGAATTGACGTCGGTGCCGACCAGCCCGAGCATCACACCCCCCACGACCATGGTGATGCCTTTTATGGCCGAACCGGCCGACACCACAGAGGCTGCCACCAGGCCCAGCACCATCATCGCAAAATACTCGGCGGGTCCGAACTTGAATGCGATATTCGCGATGGGCTCCGAGAACAGCATCAGCATGATGATGCCGACGCTGGCGCCAACGAACGAGGCAAACGTCGTCATGAGCAGCGCGACCCCCGCCCGCCCTTGCTTGGCCATCGGAAACCCATCCAGACACGTCACCGCATTGGCTGGTGTGCCGGGTAGATTAAGCAGGATCGAGGCCGTCGATCCCCCATAGGTGCTGCCGTACCAGATGCCTGCCAGCATGATCACTGCGGCCGTAGGGTCCAGGTGGTAGGTGATCGGGAACAAGAGCGACATGGTCGCCAGCGTCCCGACGCCCGGAATCACGCCGATCAGTGTGCCCAGCGTGACGCCGATGATGCACCACAGAAGATTGTTCCAGGCGAGCGCGGTCGTCAGACCGATCAATACGTTGTCGAGTAAACCGTCCATTTCTATTCTTTCCTACCAAGGCCAGGCGAAAGCGGGGACATACAGTCCCAGGCCCACCTTGAAGATCAGGGTTGCGCCGACGGCAACTGCCGAGGCCAGGATCAGCGATCCCTTCCACGACATTTTGCGATCCGAGATACCGGCGAGTACGGTTTGCGTGAGAATCGCGGGTATTAAGCCGAACGGAACGAGCATTAATGCAAATGCTAGCGTCGAGAGGCTGATCCAGATAAGCGGTCTGAATTCGATGACTGGCATTGGCCCTGCGCGCATTAATGCAGGAATTATTATTACGATCCCGCACAATATCAGCAGGCCGCTCACGAGCGCAGGAAAGTAACCTGGCCCCATCCGAGAGAGCGTACCCAGGCTGAATGCGGTCAGCGAGTGATACATCGCACCTGCACCCGCAAGCACGATCAATCCGCCACCGATTAAGTCCCGGTAGTCGACTCGACGCATAGCGTTGTCCCCTAATTGGTTTTTGAATACTGCGTCACTTTATTTGTGAAACGCGACCACGATTATCGTCTTGCGGGGGTGTATGGCGTCAAGAAGGTTCGCATTACGATTTCGTAATGTTCGGGCGGTTGATTATTTTTATTTTCAGCTGGCGGAGATGCCGTGCCGCCGGCCGGTGGCGCATCCTCCATCGTCATGTTCAAGCACCCATTGGCAAACTCGCTGGCATTTGCACCGCGATTGCGCCTTGAGGGCAGTGACGTCCAGAAACGGGAGCCCTGGATTGGGCCGCGCGCATGAAGCCTGAGAGTCATTCATTTCCTACTGTATCTGCGCTTGCTGCAGATACGTTGCGGCACGCAATGACCTTCCTCGCGAAACAAACGAGATACGCCCGAACGGTGTAATGCGTTCCAAGGACGGCGCGCACGATGATGCGCCACAACCGAAACCCTCACCACACAATGTTCTTGGAAACCGCAATGAAAGTCAGCTTTACCCCTATCGCAGTCGCCCTCGCAATTCTTTCCGCCGGAACCGTCGCCAGCGCAAGCGAGGAGACATACGTGCCGCCGGCGTTTTCCACGCTCTCACGTGCTGAAGTCAAAGCCGACCTTGCTGCATGGACCGCTGCAGGTCTTGCTGACGAAGGACGTGGCGAAGAAACGCCGGACATCTACAGCGCTCGATACCGTAACGCGTTGGCCCTATACCAGCACAAGCGTCAGGTCGCGATCACGAAAGCGCCGCAACACTAAGCGTGCCGTCCATGACTCATCCGCTATCCGCGCTTGGCGCCGTCCACACGCTCATCAGCGTCGTCCCCGTCATCACCGGCATCTACAGCTTCGCCCGCTGCGGCGGGATTCATAGTGGAACGCACGCCGGTCGTTTCTATATGGCTGGGGTGCTGATGTCAGTGCTCACGTCGTTCGGATTGTCGTCCACCGGAGGATTCAACGCCGGTCATGCCTTGGGCATCCTGGCACTTACCACGCTGATTGTTGCCTTGGTCGTTCCAAAGGTCGACGTACTTGGCCGTGCACGACGTTACCTCACTCAGTTCGCCTTCACCTTCAGCTTCTTTCTTCTCTTAGTGCCCGGTATCAACGAGACGCTGACCCGCCTGCCCGTCGATCGGCCTCTCGCTGCAGGGCCCGACTCGCCGATCGTGCGGGCCGCGCTGGCAGCGTGGCTTGCCATCTTTCTAGTGGGCGCTTCCGTGCAGTGCTGCTGGATGCGTTTGCAGCGTCGTCGCTTCCAGTTGCACTAGCTCGATTTGACTCATCTTGATCCTTCGAAGGTATGCAGGCGCTGCCTTCGATGGACCCGTTCGCTCATGCGCCATGTTTTTTTGTCGATGCTCGTTTGCATCATCCAGGAGAGTTGTTATGTACGCTTCACGAATCCAAAGATTTTTAGTCACCAGTGTTTCGGTCGCTGCGCTGACTATGGGGGGAATGGCGGCCGCAAAAGCCGCTGGCGCGGCCGATCAGGGACAGCGTGTGCGCGGTTCCGTCACCGCGTTGACCGGCAACGATCTTCAGGTGAAGTCACGTGACGGTCAGCCGATCACCGTGAAACTGAAGGACGGATGGACCGTCTCGGCGGTAAAGAAAGCAAGCATCAGCGATATCAAGCCGGGAGATTTTGTCGGGATCGCGTCGTTGCCCAGATCGGAAGGTGGAGATGGCGCCCTTGAGGTGCTGATCTTCCCCCCTGCGCTGAAAGGCCTTGGAGAAGGCAGCTACGGATGGGATCTGAAGCCCAACAGCACGATGACCAACGCAACCGTGGGCGACGCAGTCAAGTCGGTGAACGGTAGTGTGGTGACCGTGAACTATCACGGGCAAGAGAAGAAAATCTCCGTTCCCAACGGCACGCCGGTGGTCACATTGGCGCCTGCGCGTTCGGAAGATGTGAAGCCCGGCGCGGTCGTGTTCATACGGGCTGAGAAAGCCGCCGACGGCACCCTCGCTGCTGGCCAGGTCATCGTAGGCAAGGATGGTGTGGTTCCACCGATGTAATCGCGCACCCCCATCCTCGGCTGGCGATTGCCGCCAGCCGAAAGGAGATCCCGAATGAAACGTTCCCTTTTTTCTCACCTGACGCTCCAGCCTATGCGCACGAAGAATGATGAGCTGGTCAGACGCCATTCGCTTACGGTGCGCGTCACGCACTGGGTGAATGTGCTTTGCTTCTCTGTTTTGCTATTCAGCGGGCTGCAGATTTTCAATGCCCATCCTCGTCTGTATTGGGGGCAATTTGGTGCCGACGCGGACTCCGCATTCATCGCTATCGGCTCTCGCAAACTCGAGGATGGGCTGCATGGTTTCTTTCGGATCGGTAGTCTCAGCATCGAGACGACGGGGGTGCTCGGCGTATCGCTAGAAGGCGAAACAATGACGGCACGCGCGTTCCCGTCGTGGCTGACGATACCGTCGTACCATGACCTGGGCGCAGGTAGAAACTGGCACTTTCTCTTTGCCTGGCTGTTGGTCATCAATGGGTTGATTTACCTGGCGCATGGATTGTGGCGCGGTCACATCCGCCGCGATTTGTCGCCAAGTCGAGACCAACTCAGGCTTGCGCACCTGCGCCAGGAAGTGGTCGACCATATGCGTCTTCGGTTTCCGAAAGGTGATGACGCGAGACGCTACAACGCCTTGCAAAAGCTCACCTACCTTGCTGTGGCGCTCGGGTTGCTTCCACTGATGGTTCTTACCGGGCTGACAATGTCGCCCGGCATGAATGCAGTCTTCCCGTTTCTGCTCGATGTGTTCGGTGGACGGCCCTCCGCGCGCACATTGCACTTCATCAGCGCGTCCCTGCTCGTGCTGTTTGTCGTTGTCCATGTGCTGATGGTTGTTTTGTCCGGTTTCTGGAACAACATCCGGTCGATGATCAGCGGACGTTATGCCATCGATCAATCAGGAGAAGAACAATGAATCCAGATCGCTCACGACGAAGAATCCTGGCCGCGATTGCTGGCGGCGCTGGCTCGCTCATGCTGGCAGGGTGCGATCGCATGACGCAAAGCACGCCGTGGGGGGCTGTCTTGCGCCAGACCGAAAACCTCACTTTGGCCAGTCAACGGCGCTTGCTCGACCGAACCTCGCTGGCGCGCGAGTACAGCGTGGCCGACATCTCACCCGTGTTTCGCGCGAATGGCACGCAGGCGCCGGATTCGGAAGAATACAATCGCCTGCTTGAGGGGGGCTTCGCGGATTGGCGCTTGCAGGTCGACGGCTTGGTGCAAGAGCCGCTCAGCCTGTCGCTTTCCGATCTGAAGCGCCTGCCCTCGCGCACCCAGATTACACGACATGACTGCGTCGAAGGCTGGAGCGCGATCGGGCAGTGGCAGGGCGTTCCGCTCGGCACCATCCTGGACATCGCGCGTTTGAAACCCGGCGCCAGGTATGCTGTCTTTCACTGCGCCGATGAGCTTGAAGTCACCTTCGACGGTAGCGGTCGATACTATGAAAGCATCGATCTCTTCGATGCCTACCACCCCCAGACCATTCTGGCCTACGGGATGAATGGTGAGCAACTGCCTGTTGCGCACGGCGCGCCATTGCGCCTGAGGGTCGAAAGGCAACTGGGCTACAAGCACGCGAAATACGTCATGCGTATCGAAGTCGTGGATGCGTTCGACACGCTGGGCGGCGGTCGGGGCGGCTATTGGGAAGATCGAGGCTATGAATGGTACGCGGGTATCTGACCCGAGCCGGACCGTGTGTCTAAAATACCCTTTGGCGTCGCGGTTCCGCCTAAATCAGCCACTCATCTTTTCTTACTTAGTCAGAGGCTCCGCAGATGGATCAGCCCGATCACATCATGATCGTCGACGACGATCGGGAAATTCGCGAACTCGTTGGAAATTTTCTGAAAAAAAACGGATTGCAGGTCACGTTTGCTGCCGACGGGCGGCAGATGCGCGCCTTTCTGGAAAGCATGACTGTCGATCTGATCGTGCTCGATATCATGATGCCGGGCGACGATGGTCTTGTGCTGTGCCGAGAACTGCGCAGCGGCAAGCACCGCAGGATTCCCGTCGTGCTGCTGACCGCTCGCAGCGACGACATGGATAGGGTAATCGGTCTGGAAATGGGTGCCGACGACTACTTGGTCAAGCCGTTCGTTGCGCGAGAGCTGCTGGCTCGGATCAACGCAGTGCTGCGTCGCACGCGCATGCTGCCGCCCAATTTTCAAGTCACCGAGCCCGGCCGCCTGATCAGATTCGGGCAATGGCGACTCGATACCACCGCCCGACAACTCGTTGACGCAGAAGAAACCATTGTGTCGTTGAGCGGGGCCGAATATCGCTTGCTGAGGGTGTTTCTAGATCATCCGCAGCGTGTGCTCAATCGCGACCAATTGCTCAATCTGACACAGGGGCGCGACGCAGACATGTTTGGCCGCTCGATCGATCTGTTGGTAAGCCGCCTGCGCCAACGATTGGGTGATGACGCCCGCGAACCTGCCTACATCAAGACGGTGCGCAGCGAAGGGTACGTGCTGTCGACGTCGGTTCACGTGCAGGAAGAATCATGACGCAATTGATAAGTGCCATACGACATCGGGTCAGGATCTGGCCGCGAAAATTGATGACGCGGTTGTTTCTTATCTTTTTCGTCGGCCTGCTTCTGGCGCATGCGATGTCATTTGCGCTTTTGTTCTATGAGCGTTACGACGCGACGAAGTCAATGATGGTAGGCGATCTGGAGCGCGAGTTAAGTATTGCGGCCATCACGCTGGATCGACTATCGCCGGCGGAGCGGCCCGAGTGGTTGACGCGCTTGTCCAGCGGCAATCGGCAGTATCGCCTCGGCCCGGGTGAGGCCGATCAACCCTTGCAGCTCGCGTCGGCGCGAGCGGCCGCTGAGTCGATCAGCACTGCGCTCAGTAGTTCTTATCCGGTCGTCTTTCATGCCATGGCCGGTGACGATCGCTTCATCCAGGCGCGTATTACCCTTAGCGATGGCAGCACCATCGTGCGCGACATACATGCCGCGATGCCCCCCCTGGCAGGGTGGCTGCCAGTCGTCCTGGCGATGCAGTTGGCGCTTCTGGTCGCGTGCGCCTGGCTGGCTGTCCGGCTAGCCGTAAGGCCGCTGACGCGCCTGGCCAAGGCGGCCGACAGTATGGACGTCGATCAGGTCAGTCCCCGTCTGAACGAACGGGGACCCATCGAAGTTGCCCAGGCTGCCATCGCATTCAACGCGATGCAGGACCGCATCGGAAGCTATCTCAAAGAGCGCATGCAGTTGTTGGGGGCGATTTCACACGACCTGCAGACGCCTATCACCCGGATGAAGCTGAGAGCCGAGTTCATGGACGATTCGGTCGACAAAATCAAGTTGACGCAGGATCTGGCCGAGGTTGAGCGGCTCGTGCGCGAGGGTATCGACTATGCCCGAAGCGCGCATGGCACGGAAGAGAAATGCGTGCGGATCGACGCCAACGCATTCCTGGACAGCATCGTGTGCGATTATCAGGACACCGGGCAGCAGGTGAGCTTTTCCGGGCAGTACTTCGCCATTCTGGAAACGCGCCCGCATGCGTTGCGACGGGTGCTGTGCAACCTGATCGACAATGCCTTGAAGTTTGCCGGCGCCGCTGAAGTGCGCATCGGGGGTAGTGGCCTGCGGGAGGTTTCAATTGTCGTGCTGGATCGAGGACCAGGGATCGCAGCGGTCGAACTTGAAGCGGTGTTCCAGCCGTTTTACCGACTCGAGTTGTCCCGCAATCGAGATACCGGTGGGACGGGGCTGGGCCTGGCCATTGCACGGCAACTCGTGATCGTGCTTGGGGGATCGCTGGTGCTGAGCAATCGTGACGGGGGCGGCCTCGCTGCCGAAGTACGAATACCTGCCATTCAGCGTTGACGCGTCCGTTGGATGCCATGCTTGAAATGCGTGCCCCTGTCCGCCGCGCGAAGCGTGGTGACACGTGATGCATTGGCGTCGAAAAGCTAACGCGTGCTCCGTAGTGTGTAGTCCGCCATGATCGACCAATCGCGGTCTGCCCCGCCAGCATCGACTGCGCGGCGCATCTGCTCGCTCACTGCGGCCAGCATGGGCAGCGGGGCGGGGAGTTTTGCAGCCGCCTGTTGGGCCAAACGCAGATCCTTCAAGCCCAGTGCCGCCTTGAAGCCTGGCGCGTGCTCGCCTTCGGTGATCAGTTTTGAATACACCTGGTAGGAACGACCGCCAAACAATGTGCCCAAAATAAGCTCGAAGAATTCGGTACGCGATACCCCGTTTGCGTCGGTCAGCGCCACGGCCTCGGCCATGGCTTCGATGGCCATGGCGATCATCATGTTGCACGCGATTTTGGCCGCATGTGCGCCTGGGGGATGGTCGCCTAGAGGCCAGGTGCGTTTACCGATCGCTGCAAACAGCGGCCGTACCTTTTCCAACGCGCCGGGCTCGCCGGCCGCAAGAATATTCAGCTCACCCCTTGAAGCCACGTCTGGCCGGCCCAATACAGGCGCGGCGATGTACGCGACGCCTGCTTGCTTGTGGTGTTCGACCAGGGCCTGCGAAAAGGCAACCGAAATGGTCGAGCTCACGACGTGAACCAGTCCCGGCCGCGCTGCACGCAGCACGTTATGGTCGAGCAGCACGCTGCGAATAGCGGCATCGTCGGGCAGCATGGTCAGCACGGCATCTGCTTGAAATGCGTCGCCTGGCGTAGCGACCGTCGTTACCCCAGTCGCCTCAGTATTGGAGCGACTCCAGCATTTCACCCGATGTCCCTGCACCAGATTGCCAGCCATCGCACGACCCATGGCACCCAAACCGATCATTCCAATTTCCATGTCATTCACCGTTCACGAGAAATGTTGCAAGGCTGGGATTCGGCGCCTTGGCGCCACGCAGTGGCCTCAACGCATGCCGCCCGAACCCAAAATCACTTCGCCCGTAATCCATCCGGCCTCGTCGGACGCAAGAAATGAGACGATCGGCGCGATGTCCTGCACTTGACCGATGCGTCCGAGTGGCGTCAACCCTTCGTTCCAGGTCTTGAAGTCCGAGTCCATCGCGCCCGTTGCATGCGTGCCTTCGGTTTCGATCAGGCCGGGATTGACGGCGTTGACCCGAATCCCTCGCGGTCCCAGTTCGCGCGAAAGCACACCGGTGATCGCGTCGATTGCGCCTTTGGTGCCGCTATAGATGGCACTCTCAGAAGGAAGCACGCGCGTCACAAAAGAGCTTATGTTGACGATGCTGCCGCCCCGGCTCAAGTGGGGCGAGGCGGCGCCAACGACGAGCAGCGTACCGAGTACGTTGATGTCGAACTGCTGGCGGTAGCGCGCTTCGGTGGTTTCTTCAATCTTGGCAAATTCGTAGATGCCGGCATTGTTGACCACGATGTCCAGCCGACCGAAGCGCTGCAGGGCGGTATCGATCAACGCATCCACGTCCGCCTTGTTTCGAACGTCTGCACATACCGCAAAGGCCGCGCCGCCTGCAGCCTCGATGTCGTCGACCACCTTGTCTGCACCGGTTTTGCTTGTGGTGTAGTTCACGATCACCTTGGCGCCGTCGGCCGCAAGTTGGCGCGCTATCCCCGCACCAATACCTTTCGAGGCGCCCGTTACGATGGCGACCTTCTCAGCTAACTTGCTCATGCTTTCAATACCTCCAGATTAAGACGACCCCAGCGGGCCTTTATCTGGAAGCGATGTTGATCCGAACAGCATTGTTTGTGAACTGCCAGTTCTGTATATTGAACGTACATTTCTGAACGGTGGTCAACGCATGGATTGGAGTGACGTTCGCATTTTCCTCGCCGTGGTTCGCGGCCGATCGTTCGGTGAAGCTGCCCGGACATTGGGCGTGAGCCATCCCACGGTGGGCCGCCGCATCAAGGTGCTCGAGGACCAGGCGCAGCAGCCGCTCTTTCGGCGAACCAGCGACGGGCTCGTCCTTACCAATGCCGGCGATGCCGTGTTTGGCCTCGCTGAATCCATGGAGAGCGCCGCGCTATCCATGGAACGTCGACTGGTAGGAAACCATGAGCGTCTTGAAGGGTTGCTACGAATCTCTTCAGCAGAGTGGTTCGCGAGCTATGTGTTGGCACCCGTCTTGAGAGAACTCACGCGCCGTCATGCAGCGGTGGTGCCGGAGTTGATCGCCAGCTACAAGCTGCTCGATCTGTCGCGTCGGGATGCCGACGTCGCATTTCGAATCGTTCCGTTCAGCGAGCCGGATATTGTTCAACGCCGAATCATGAGTGTTCCGTACGCGCTCTACGGCTCGTCTGAAAACGTGCAGGTGGTGAAACATGATCCAGGCGCGGTTGGCCTCATTCTCATGAACACGGCGCAATCCCATTTTCCGGATGTCGCGTGGCTGCTTGACGGGTTTCCAACATCGCGGCGCGTCTTCACCAGCACGAGCCGAGGCGTTCAAGCGCAGATGTGCGCCCGAGGCATGGGGATCGCGGTATTGCCCAAGCCGCTCGGCGACGCTACGCCCGGCCTGCATCGGATAGACATGCAGTCGCCGCCGCCAAACCGCGATATCTGGGTGGGTTATCACCGCGATCTGCGGCATATGGACCGTTTGCGTGCGATGCTGGACATCGCAGACACCTTGCTGTGCGATGCCGGGAGCGCACGCGAGTAGGTCCAACGCCTCTCCTGAATTCGACGTTCAACTTATTGTCCTGCGGCTGCTTGCGCCACATACGTCGAGAGCGCCTTGATGTCTTGCTCCGATAAGGTCGTGTAGGCGGGCATCTGGCCGATCCCATTACGAATCGCTGTCTCGACCCTTGCTGCATCCGGTTTGATTTCATCCAGTACCGGGCCGATGGCACCGGTCGACTGCGCGTCCGCCAAGGTATGGCACAGCGCGCATGCCGGCACTGCCTTGTGAAAAAGCTGGCGGCCGGCATCCATCATTTCCCGCGCCGGCGTTTCAGCGAAGGTGCTGAAGCTTGCGATTGAAAGTGTGATTGCGACGGCCAGACGCTCTGGCGTCCCTCGCCGTGCGAGTCGTCCGTAAACTTTCGATCTGCTCACGTTGAACATATGTCGCTCGATCTCTTCAGGCAGAAACGGTGACGGTGAGCGCATGGTCACGCCAACTTGTGTTGATGTAGCCCCCTGCATTCTCTGGACGATGCTCGGCCTGTACGTTGCCCTCGGTATCCGTCGCGCGAGACATCAGCATATGTTCACCAGCAGCCAACTCGACCGGAAGCGAAAATTGCCGCCATGCGTATCGACCCAGATCGGGTCCGACCAATCTCGCTTGCCGCCAGGTCGTGCCACCGTCGATCGACACCTCCACCTGCTTGATGCCGTTCATCCCACCGAAGGCCACGCCTTCCACGACGGCCTTGCCTGCCTTCATAGGCGCCGACTTGCCATCCGGCGAGTTGATCCACGACTTCACGCCCATCTTCCATACGGATGGCTGATCGGGACTGCCTTTCTGGCCTTTGGGTGACAGTCGATAGCCGGTCTGTTGAATGGCGGCTGGGCTTTCTTTCTCGGTGAATGACAGCCGCTTGAGGTACTTGACGCTGTTGACACCCGTGTACCCGGGAACAATCAGGCGTAGCGGTCCGCCATGGGCGAGTGAAATGGGTTTGCCGTTCATCTCCCACGCGAGCAGCGCATCCTGCATCGCCTCGCTCGGCACCGAACGCTCGACCATGACGGCATTGGGATCGAGTCCTTCGGGCAGCTTCTCGCCACCCGTGCCGGTCATGAAAACCATGCCATCAGCCACGCCGCCCTGCAGCGCCACGAGATCGCGCACCGGAACGCCGCTCCAGATCACACAGCCCGCCGCGCCAACCTGCCAGGGTGTGCCGCTCGGCTTGTCGGGAAAATAGCCCCGACCATTGCCCGAACATTGCAACACCATTGCGACGCTTTCGACCCCGACGCGCTTTAAATCGGCAACAGTCATTGACGTTGGCGTCTTCACGCCCGCAATGTCGACAGTCCATCCGTCACGGTCATCGAGTATTGACGCGGCGGGCGGTGGCAGGTTATTTCGCACATATAAACGGTCGGCAGACGTGATGACGCTGCTGCCGAGCGCTTGCCGCTTCGTTTCGATCGTATTCGCACTGTGCACGATCATGCTGTCCGCATCTTTCCAATCTGCATAGCCGGGTAGGGGTTTGGCGCCGCTTGCACTTGCTTTGGGTTTATCCAGGGCTGTGGCGGGTTCGGACGCCAGCGCGGCTGCAGTTGCACCCTGAGTCAGGCCCAGACTTCCGATGGCCAGGGCTGATGTACTCAATTTAAGCAGGCGACGCCTGCCAACATTGTTCGGAACGAACGCATTCATTGATGTCTCCTCAAGCCGTCATTCATCGACGCGGCAGTCGTTTTTGTGTGCAGAGCGGGTTCTATGATCGATGATGCATATTCCTTTAAGTTATATACACATGTCAATCATATATATGAATTGTCGAATACCTTGAACTCAGTCAATCTGAAGCGATCGCCGAGGCCTCACAGATCGCCGCAGCGATCCGCGCTGCTTGCGCTTGTGCCAGGCGAGCATTGACGTCCATCGATAGCGTCCAGAAATAGGTGCCACAGGCCAGGCTGCCAAGGACCGATATGCGATGCATGACCGTGTTATCCGCTGCTCGCAGGCAACCGGTGTTGAAATCGAGCGCGAATCCGCCAAACGGATCAGCCTGCGCATAACCCGCTTCGATCAAGTTTCGAACCAAGGGATCGTCAGCGCGGGCAACATCAACTGAAAAACTGGTGGCATTGATCAGATGATCGAACGAAGAAGCCTCAGGCCTGTTGCCCGCTATCTCCCCATCAGCCCCGAAAGTGACTTTGAAGGTTTGATCTGTTTCGTCGAACGCGCAATCGGAGAAACCGCCGCGGACGTCAAGCTGGCTGCTGTGCATGAGTGATTGAAGCGTCAACGCATTCCGCATTGGAAACGTGGCCCGACGTGCCATCCATAACGATCGCAGCGTCTGATGGAAATGTCTCTTCTCCATCGCGGGCAGGAGATGCCAGATCAGGTCGATCGATGGGTTGGTTGCAGCGGCCAGTGCCTGCCATGGTCTGGATCCGGCAAGGGAGCGCGCGACTTCGCTATCGAGTTGCTCGCGGGCCGTGCCCTGCGCACCTGTGATATCCGCGAGATCTACATCGGGATCGAGCGATGCAAGTTCGTTCAACAGCGCGGTTTCAACCTGATCAAGGGTGAGTCGACCGTTGGAGGCCTGAGCGAGAGTCGTGAGAGCCTGGCGTGAAACGTGTTGTAGTGACGCAGGAGGCACATTGTGGGGGCTTCTCACGGCTGGCAGTCGTCCATTGCGCGACATCGCCGTGATCCGGCCACGATGCCCGTTTGCCGCTAAGGCCGCGATGGCATCGACGGCACTCAAACTTGTGCCCACAACCCCAATATTTGCATCACGCGATAGGGTCTGAAGCAGGTTCTGTACGGGATAAGGGCTATTGAAGTAGCCCGGCTTGTTCTCCAGTTGAGGGAAGGCACACGATGCAAGGTTGCCGTTGCAAAGCACAACGTAAGCGGCTGAGTAATCGCCTGCGGCGACGCTCAACATCACATGACCGTCATCGGCCATCGCAAGACGGTCGACGCGGCTCACCACATGCGTCACCTCGATCTGACGGTTACGCGCGAACGCTAGTGTTTCGTTGTAGATATCCCGCAGATAAGCTCCAAATAGCGCGCGAGGTAAGAACGCTTTGGGGTCGATCGTATCGATACCGTAGTGTTGCAGAAGGGTATTCGGTTGTTTATGTAACCACGCCACAAAATGTCCGCGGTCGTCGTGGCGAGCCGACATGTTCTCGGCTGGAATATTCAGAAGATCGGTGCGCGCGTCCTTCTGGTAGGCCGCTCCCGGACCAGGGCGAGGATCCGGTTCAAACAGCAATATCCGTCTCGGCGCATCGGAGAGATGGTCGTAGGCGTCCAGAAACTGACTGAGGAACGATATACCGACGGAGCCACCGCCAACGATCGCAAGGTCGTAAAGAGTTCTCATGTCTCACCAAACGAGAAAAAGCAAACCAGGCAAGCGCGTTCGTTCTCAACGATTGGTGGCAACGGGTGAGCTGTTTTCCGAAGAGAGTCGTACCACTTCAGCCCATTTCTTGATCTCTGCGCCGAGAATGCGTTTGGTATCGGCGGGCGTCGTGGCGATCGCATCGGCACCGAGCTTTTGCGTACCCTGTTGCACAGCAGGAAGCGCCGCCGCCTGACGCATGCCTAGCGAAAGCTTGTCCACGATCGTCTTAGGCGTACCTGCCGGCGCAAGCAATGCATACGCGGTGGCGACGTCATAGTTCTTCACGCCTTGCTCCTGAAATGTGGCGAGGTCAGGCAGGGCGGTAGCGCGCTTGGCGGTGGTCACGCCCAGCAGCCGGATCTTGCCGGTTGCCACATGCGGCAGCAATGCCGGCAGCGTTTCGATCACCGCATCGATCTGACCGCCGAGCAGGTCGGTGATGGCCGGGCCGCTTCCGCGGTAGGGCACGTGCAACAGCTTCGTTTGTGTGGTCACCTGAAACAGTTCCTCCGCCATGTGCTGCGAAGTGCCCGGGCCAGCAGACCCAAACGAGAGTTTGGCCGGTTTGGACTTGACCAGTGCAATGAAGGACTGCACATCGTTGGCCGGTACTTTGGCGTTAACGGCCAGCGCCATCGGCATGCTGGTGGCCATCGATATGCCCTCGAATGCTGTGGCGAAATCGTAGCCGGGCTTGTCTGGCATGGCCGCGTGGATAGCATGGCTACCCACGGCGCCCATCAGCAAGGTGTAGCCGTCAGGTGCCGCCTTGGCTACATAGTCCGCACCAATCTCGCCGCCTGCTCCGCCCCGATTTTCAACGACCACGGTGCCGCCGATGGCGTCTCCGAGATGTTGCGCATAGATGCGCGCGGCGTTGTCGGTGGCGCCACCTGGTGGAAACGGCACGACCATCCGTACGGGCTTGCTCGGCCATTCTTGAGCAGCAGCACCCGTGCTGAGCAGCGTACCCAGCAGGCCCAATGCGGCAATTTGCAGCAGTCTCTTCATGACAATCTCCTCGGTGTCGATCGCCGGATACCGATCGGGCGAAGACCCGTCGGACGGCTTTTTATAAATCCTAAGAAATGGGACATCAATTTCATTTCTTGATTTACATAGCATTTCACACGGTGCTATGCTGGTCAACAGAAAAGACGTCTGACGTCTGAAAATTCGATCGGAGCACATCGCACTATGAATCCTCAGGCCGCACTTACCGGCGTTACTGTCCTCGAAATCTGCAACGTTGCAGCAGGTCCCTTTTGCGGCATGCTGCTCGCGGACATGGGCGCCGACGTCATCAAGATCGAGCATCCCGTAGGCGGCGATACGCTGCGGGCTTGGCCGCCATTGAACGGGGGTTACAGCGAGAACTTCGCCTCGCTCAATCGCAACAAGCGATCGGTCACCCTTAACCTCAAGAATCCCGAAGATGTCGCACGAGTGCGCGCTTTGGTTCGCGATGCGGATGTCTTGGTGGAAAACAATCGTCCTGGCGTGATGGAGCGCCTCGGCTTGGGTTATGAGGCATTGCAGGTCATCAACCCTCGGCTTATCTACTGTTCGATTTCGGCGTATGGGCAGTCGGGACCGCGCGCGCAGGAGGGCGGGTTCGACCTCACCATCCAGGCCATGAGTGGCATCATGAGCGTGACCGGCGAAGCGGGCGGTGAGCCCGTCAAGTGCGGCGTGCCGTTGGCGGATTTTTCGGCTGGACTTTACGGTGCGTTCGCCATTGCTTCGGCATTGCGCGCTACGGCGCTGTCGGGGCAGGGCACCCACATCGATGTGCCGATGCTGGGCGCCACGTTAGGCATTGCGGCCTTGCAAACTTCAGAATTTTTCGGCAGTGGCAAGGATCCGGTCAAGCTGGGCTCTGCGCATCCGCGCAATGCGCCGTATCAGGCTTTCCGTTGCAAGGATGGCCACTTTGGCATGGCGGCCGGCAACAACGCCTTGTTCAAAGCGGTGTGTCGTGTGGTGGATCGCGACGATCTTTTTGCCGATGCGCGTTTTCTCACAACCAGCCTGCGCGCGCAGAATCAGGTGGCGTTGAAGGACATGCTCGAAGCGATTTTCATGAACGAAGATGCCGAGGTTTGGCTCAACCAATTTCGCGACGCGGGTGTGCCGTGTGCCCCGATCAACGCGTACTCACAGGTATTGGTGGATCCTCAGGTCGATCACATGCAGTGGGTGCAGCCGCTTACGTTGCCGAACGGCGCCATCACGCGAACATTCGCGTCTCCCATTCGATTTGACGGTCAGTCGGCCACCATACGTCGAGCACCGCCAGCCCTGGGGGAACACAACGAGGAAGTGCTGCGCGCCCTTAACCTTTCGCGCGAGGAGCAAGTATGAGCCAAGTCTTGCAGATCGATCGTCTAAACGGTGTTCACACCCTGACGCTCGCCCGTCCAGAGAAAATGAATGCGTTGTCGGCCGAGCTCGTCGAGGCGCTGCTGGTCGCAGTCGAGAAGGCTGGCGCTGAGGCTGCCGATATGATTGTGCTGCAAGGCGACGGCAAGAACTTCAGCGCAGGCTTCGACTTTGCCGATGTCGATACGGACAGCGAAGGCGATCTTCTGCTGCGCTTCGTGCGCATCGAGATGGTGTTGCAGGCGCTCGCCCACAGCCCTTGTCTGACGGTTGCGCTTGCCCACGGGCGAAATTTCGGGGCCGGCGTGGATCTGATCGCGGCTTGCAAGGTGCGGGTGGGCACAGACGCCACAACCTTTCGAATGCCGGGCCTGAAGTTCGGCCTTGTGCTCGGTACGCGGCGCTACGCCGCCCTTGTGGGGGCGCAGCGCGCCCGCGAAGTGCTCGAGGCGGCGCAAACGTTCACGGCCGCCCAAGCGCTACAGGACGGTTTTCTATCGCGAGTGTGTTCGCAGGACGGGTGGCAGGCAGTGGTGCAAGAGGCCGCCGACACGGCCCGCGCGTTGCCGATGGCGGTGCGCGAACATCTCTATCGGGTGATCGCGCCGGCCACGGCCAATGATGATCTCGCTGATCTCGTGCGTTCGGCGGCACGGCCTGGCCTGAAGCAGCGCATTGCGGGATACCTCGAGGCATCCCGTCCACCGGCACGCGCAAATCAAAACAAGGAGACGGCATGAGTTCCAGTTTCAACGGTGCGCACAAGCACTTGAGTCTTTCCGAATTGACGGCGCTGGTGCCTGATGGTGCGTCGGTGGCACTGGGCGGCAGCTTCCTGCACCGTGGGCCATTCGCCTTTGTGCGCGAGCTGATTCGTCAGCAACGGCGGGGCATCGAACTGATCAAGCAATCGCCGGGCTATGACGTCGATATTCTGTGTCGTGCGGGTGTGCTGCGGCGTGCTCGGGCCGGCATCGTCGCCATGGAAGGCAATTTCGGACTTGCACCCTGGTATCGCAAGGCGGTCGAAACTCAGGCACTCGAACTCGAGGAGCATGCCTGCGCCACGCTGACCGCCGGTCTGCGGGCTGCCGCTTTCGGTGTGCCGTTCATGCCGTGTGGCGGTATTCACGGCAGCGACCTGCCTGCGATAAACGGGTGGCACTGCCTGGACGATCCCTATGGAAGCGGTGAGCGCACGTGGGTCATTCCCGCCATTCAACCCGACTTTGCCGTGATTCATGCGTCTGAAGTGGATGCGGCGGGCAACGTGCGCGTCAAGGGTACGCATCATTGGGATCGCATCATGTCGCGTGCGGCGCGCAGCGTATTGGTCGTGGCCGAACGCGTGGTGGACAACGCCGTGTTCGTCGAACAACCAGAATCCACGTTGGTACCGTATTTCATGGTGCAGGCCTATGCAGTGGTGCCGCACGGGGCGTGGCCGGGATCCTGCTGGCCTGATTACGCCATCGACTACCCAGCGGTCGAGCGCTATATGGATACGACGCAATCGCTTGAAGCCCATCTGAATTTCGCCCCGGAAACGCGTGAGGCGGCTCATGTCTGAATCCTGGTCGCCATTCTCCTACGTCGTAACGAATCTCGCCCGGTTCATCCGGCCCAACGAAATCACGTTCAGCGGCGTGAATTCGACCCCGCCGATGCTAGCCTGCCTGCTCGCCAAGAAAGCCTACGACTGGGACTTCATCTACATCAACGTTGCCGGTGGCGTAGATCCACGGCCATCGCACATCCCGATTTCGAGTTCCGATCCCGTGCTGGCAGAACAGTCCGCATCGATCTTCGCGAATGAAGATTTCTATGATCTGTGCACCCGAGGCCGGATGGATCTGACGTTTCTCGGCGCGGCACAGATCGACGGCGAGGGATGCGCAAACAACTCCGTCATCGGCGATTGGCACGCGCCCAAAGTGCGCTTGCCGGGTGGTGGTGGCGGGGCAGTCATGCTTCCCACAGCCAAGCGGGCCTGCACGTGGCGCACCGAGCACTCACGTCGCACCTTCGTCGAGAAACTTGATTTTCGTACTTCCTGGGGCGGCTTCAGTGGCGTGGTCACGCCGATTGCCGTGTTTATAAAGCGCGATGATCGCCTCGCCCTGCAGTCGTGGCACCCCGAGGCGAGTCTCGAGGAAGTGCAAGCGCGCACGGGTTTCAGCTTCGATGTCGCGGGGGCCAAGCCGACCGCAATGCCTACGGTCGCCGAGCGCAATGCCCTGAAAGCGCTCGATCCGGACGGCCAGTTCGAACGTGACGCGGCCGTCGTGCTGCGATAGGACGCCACCATGAATGCCGACACTACTCTCGTTGCCGCGTTCGATCGTCTCTGGCGTGAGGCCGATCGCGCGCAGCGACCCGCCCTTGTTTCCGCTACCGTCATGTTGACTTATGCGCAATTGCACGGGCGTACGCGCGGCATGGCGCAGGCCTTACGGCAGGCTGGTGTCGCGGCTGGCGATTATGTGGCCATTGCGATGGAGCGATCGGTCGATCAGGTGGTGGTGATACTGGGTGCAATGATGTGCGGCGCTTGTCCGTGCCCGCTTGAGCCGCGCATTGCGGTCGAGGAAACGGCGCGACGTGTGGCAGCTGTTGGGTTGCGTTGGCTCGTGCACGATGCGGCGCACCTGGCACTCGGCGACGGGTGCGGCCTGGCACCGGAAGCCGTACTTGACCATGCAGTGCTGGCTGGCAATCGAGATGGCGCCGCGTTCGAGGTGCCGCGGCTGGCGCCTGATGCGCCGGCGCTGCTTCTCTTTACCTCCGGCAGTACCGGACATCCCAAAGGCGTGCTGCTCAGTCACCAGGGCGTGTTCAACAACGCCACCGGCGTGGCAGCGCATACCGGCTTGGCGCCGCAGGATCGGCTGCTGCATGTCATGCCGCTACATCACACCAACGCCCTGAATAATCAACTCTTCGCGCCGCTCTGGGTGGGTTCATGCGTGGCACTTGCCGGTCGTTTTCGCGCGGAAGACATGCCTGAGCTTCTGGAGTCGTTCAAACCCACCTTGCTTACCGGCGTGCCCACGATGTATGCGCGAATGGCCGAGCTCCCCTTCAGCGCGGCAAGCCTTGGCCGGTTGCGCTTCGCCCGTTGCGGCTCGGCACCCATCACCGAACGCTTGCACCGCCAGATCGAAGATTTTTTGGGGTGTCCGTTGATCGTGTCGTACGGTTTGTCGGAAGCCACATGCACCAGCACGCTCAACCCGCCACACGCCCGTCGGATGGGATCGGTGGGAACGGTCTTGCCGAACCAGACGGTCGTTCTGATGCTGCCGGATGGCACCCTCGCACCGACAGGGGCGGAGGGGGAGATCTGCATCGCGGGCGACAGCTTGATGCTGACGTATCTCGGCGCGGGGTCCGCTGCCGGCATTCAGGCAGATGGCTATCTGCACACCGGCGATCTGGGCCGTTTCGATACCGACGGCTATCTCTACATCACCGGCCGCATCAAGGACGTGATCATTCGCGGTGGCGAGAACATTTCCCCGTCGCTGATCGAGGCCGCTGTGGTCGAAATGCCCGGCGTGGCGTCCTGCTGCGTGGTTGGCGCAGCAGACGACGACCTGGGCGAAGTGCCCGTGGTTTTCGTTGTCCCGAGTGGCACCGAATGCCCGGATCTCGTCGCAATTCGGGCATTCGTGCTGGCCCGCCTGGGCCGCATCTATGTGCCTGCGGCGTCGTACGTCGTCGATCGGCTGCCCGAGAACGCAATCGGAAAAATCGACCGCAAGGCGTTGGCTGCGCGCGTTCGAGCGCCAGGCGCGATGGCATAGCCTCGTTTCGAATGGGCCGCCAACCCTGGCTTGGACGGCGTTGCACGTATCCAAAAGCGCGCCGCGAGCGCGCTTTCGGTGCGTCCGTACTTACTGCAAGGCATTGAATATAAACGATTAATAGTCGAGCCGAGGTGCACTTTTCGCTTTGCACGACCGCCATGTTCCGATAAGATTTGTCTGTCCTAAAATAAAGAAAAGAAGTCCTAACATATGGGACTAATAAAATTCAGGAGACACGGCAATGCGAATCACGGCAGTCGACACGTTGTCCTGCGACGCAGGATGGCGCAATTATCATTTCGTTAAGGTAAGCACCGATGCAGGGGTGACGGGGTGGAGCGAATACGACGAGGGTTTCGGCTCGCCCGGTGTGACGGCGGTGATCGAACAGCTTTCGAAGACCATCGTCGGACAGCCCTTTGCAGGCCAGAACCCGTTCTACGCTGACGTTTACAGCCGCACGCGACCGGCCGCCGGCGGCGTGGTTGCCGAAGGGATCGGCGCGCTGGAGAACGCACTACTGGATGCGCACGCCAAACAGCTTGGCGTGCCGTGTCACGCGTTGCTTGGCGGCAAGGTGCGCGACAAGTTGCGCGTGTACTGGTCGCATTGCCCGGCTTGGCGCATCAATCACCCGCAGTATTTCAAGCCTGCCGTCACCGATCTTGCGGGTGTGAAAGCGATGGGCGCCGAGGCACGAGAGCGCGGACTCACCGCCTTGAAAACGAATATCTTTCTTTTCGATGACGGACCGGCGCACGCCTGGCGCCCAGGTTTTGCCGCGCCGTTTTTTCCGGAACTGAACGTGGATCGCCGGATCATTCGCAACGTGCGCGATAACCTCGAGGCCTTGCGCGATGGTGCCGGTGCAGACATGGACATCCTCATCGACTTCAATTTCAACGCCAAGACCGAAGGCTATCTGAAGCTGCTGCGCGCCATCGCCGATCTCGACATTTTCTGGGTCGAGATCGATTCCTACAATCCGGCGGCGCTTGCCTACATTCGTAATCACAGCGCCCATCCGATCAGTTCCTGCGAGACGCTCTTCGGTGGGCGAGAACTGCTGCCGTTTCTGACGCATCAAGCGGTCGATGTCGCCATTATCGACACCGTCTGGAACGGGGTGTGGCAATCCATGAAGATGGCGGAACTGGCCGACATTCACGAAGTCAATGTCGCCCCTCACAATTTCTACGGGCATCTATGCACCATGATGAATGCGCACTTTGCGGCAGCGGTTCCCAACTTTCGGATCATGGAGACGGACATCGATCGTCTCGAGTGGGACGACGCTCTGTTTACGCATGCGCCCGTTTATGAAGATGGCCATCTCATCGTGCCCGACCGTCCGGGTTGGGGCACCGATCCTATCGAAGACGCGTTGCGCGCGCATCCGCCCAAAAAGGGCGGTGGTCTGATTGCCCCGCGACCGAAGCATTGATTTCACTGGATGTTCTGCAATGCGCGCGCGAGGATAACCAAGCGCTTGCAATGCAGAACGCCGATTCAACGCAGTAAACGAGGAGACAACATCATGATGAACAATTGGGAAGACACACTCGCTAACTTGCGCTCGGCAGCCGGCGCATTCGCCGAGAGCAACCCCGCCGTCGTCACGGCCTACCGTGGACTGAATGACGCTTTGGGCAAGGGCACCGCATTGGATGCCAAGACGCGAGAGCTGATTGCGCTGGCCGTCGCCGTGACCACGCGCTGTGATGGATGCATCTCCTCGCACGCCGCAGCGGCGCAAAAAGCGGGCGCGACGATCGAGGAGGTCAGCGAGGCGCTCGGCACGGCCGTCGCACTTAACGCGGGAGCCGCTTATGTGTATTCCGTACGAGCGATCGAAGCATTCGGGCAGTTCAAGCGCTAGGCGCCGCCAGCATTCGGCGACGTCCTGCTGATCAGGCCATCGCACACCGGCCATGCAGGCCGTCAATCGATCGTGAACCATGACCGCCTCACATCATACGAAAGGCGGCGAGGAGACAAAGATGAACACATCCACCACGCAACGCGTCGGTGCCGTCGTCGCCTGGGCGGCGCTCGTCGCGGCAGCTGTTCTTCCCGCCGTTGGCGCAGCCGCCTGGCCGGCCGACAAGCCTATCCGCATGATTGTGCCGTACGGTGCAGGAGGAGCGTCGGACACGCTCGGGCGCATCGTCGCCGCGCGGTTGTCTGTGGCGCTAAAACAAACGGTGGTCGTGGAGAACAAGCCTGGCGCCGGCAGCATGTTGGGCTCGCAATTCGTGGCACGCGCCGAGCCCGATGGCTACACGTTGCTGTTGGGCAGTATTTCCAATGTGCTCAACAACTATTTCTACAAGGATCCGCTTTACGACTTGCGGCGCGATCTTGCGCCGGTATCGCAGGTGGTGTCGGTGCCCAATTATCTTGCCGTCAACACTAAGGTGCCGGCCAAAACCGTGGGAGAGCTCGTCAAGCTTGCCAAGGACAAGCCCGAGAGCTTGAGTTGCGCCACGTCGGGCATTGGATCGTCGCCGTATCTATCCTGCGAGCTGTTCAGGATCCTTTCGGGCACACAGATCGTCAATGTGCCGTTCAAGAGCGGCGCGGAAGCGATTCAGTCGGTGATCGGCGGGCAGGCGCAGGTGCTTTTCGCCAATGAGGCGCTGCCGTTCATTACGTCGGGCCAGGTGAGGGCGTTGGGTGTCACGACGCCCAAGCGCTCTTCGTTTCTTCCGGATGTGCCTGCGATCGGCGAGACGCTGCCCGGCTACGACGTCACCGCGTGGTATGGCATCTGGGCGCCGGCAGGCACCTCACCGGCCGTCATCACACGCATCAGCGAAGAGATCGCCGGCATGTTGAAGACCGACGAGGTGAGACGCGTGCTGACATCGTTGGGCGCGGAGCCGGTAGGCACATCGCCCACGCAGTTCAAGCAATATGTGGATGCGGAGATGGGGCGGTGGCAGGAAATCGTCAATCAGGCTGGCATCAAGCCGCAGTGATCCTGGAGACCATCATGGCGAGCCGCTTGGCCGATTGCATCTCCGATTGGGTGCAACGTACCCCACACGCTCCTGCACTCTCGGCAGGCGAGACGACCTGGACCTACGCGCAGTTGCAGGCGCAGGTGGTGCAGGCGTCGAGCGCGCTTCAAGATTGGGGCATCCGAGCCGGCGATCGCGTCGCACTTGTTGGAGAGAACAGCCTGGCACTGGCGGCGTTGGTTCTCGCCGCCGGTCGGCTGGATGCTTGGGCGGTGCTTGAAAACGCGCGCCGTGCACCGGCCGAGGTGGACGCGATCCTCGGGCTTGCGCAACCGCGTCGCGTCGTATTCGTGCTCGATCATTCTCCCGATGCAGCGTCTCACGCCGACCGTCACGCTGCCGAGCATGTGGCCACCCCGTTCGGACCAGTGGCACTTGGGCCACTGGACGACGTGACGATCGAAGTCGTACACGAAGAATCGACTCGGCAGGTCGCCGCCCTGATTTACACCACGGGCAGCACCGGCACCCCAAAGGGCGTAATGCTGACCCATGGCAATCTTCTGCACATCGGTCACACCATGCAGGCGTTGCGCCGCGTCACGCCCAACGACCGGGTTTACGGCGTGCTGCCGATCACCCATGTGATGGGACTGTCCTCCGGGCTGATCGGGGCTTTGTCATCCGGGGCGCACCTGCGGTTGGTGGCGCGCTTTGCTGCGGCGCATTGCCTGGCGGCGTTACGTCAGGAGGGCATCACCATTCTGCAAGGGGCGCCAGCGATGTTCGCGCGGCTGATTCAGGACGCGCCCGCGACGGAACGACCAGGACCATCGTTGCGCTTCATAGCGGTAGGCGGGGCACCGCTCGATCCGTCGCTCAAGAAGAGAGTCGAGGCGGCATTCGGAATGCCGCTACACAACGGCTACGGACTGACGGAGGCATCGGGCACGTGCTGGACACGCCTCGATGAGGACGTCGCCGATTGCAGTGTGGGCCCGCCGACGCCGGGTGTGGACATCCGCATCCTCGATACACAAGGAAAACGGGTTACGCCAGGCGACACAGGCGAGCTCTGGGTGAGGGGGCCGCACGTGGCAAACGGGTATTACCGCGCGCCCGAGCAGACCGCGCGCGCATTCGGGCCCGACGGTTGGTTCAATACCGAGGACCTGGCTCGCCAGGACTCGGACGGACGCGTGCATATCGCAGGACGCACCAAGGACCTGATCATCCGGTCGGGCTTCAATGTTTCACCACTGGAAGTGGAAATGGCGTTGAACGGCCATATCGGCGTTCGACTTGCTGCGGTGATTGGATATGCGATCGAAGGCAACGAGGAAATTGTGGCTGTGATCGAACCCGCCGGTGAGACGCACACGCTGGTTGCCGCTTTGCAGGACTACTTGAAGACGCGGCTCTCGCCCTACAAGCGACCGACACGTTTTGTGTTCGTGGCGGCGTTGCCCGTGGCACCCAATGGCAAGGTGCTCAAGCAGCAGCTTCGACAACTCATAGGAGAACTTTCATGAACGATACCGTCAACGATGGCATCAACGATGCCGTCACCTACGAATCACGCGATGGCGTTGCAATCATTTCGATCAATCGGCCGGACCGCATGAATGCGATCGGGCCCGAGGTGGAGGCGGGGCTGGCGCGCGCGTTCAGGCGACTGAACGAAAGCGAGGTCGACCGTGTGGGCATTCTCACCGGTACAGGCAGCAAGGCATTTTCCGCGGGCAAGGACATGCATTCGGAGGCGCCGCCCGACTATCGCAGCTTTACGCCGGGGGTGGGGATCGCGCTGGATAAGCCACTTATCGCCGCGGTCAGTGGATGGTGCGTGGGCGGGGCCATGGTACTGGTGTTGATGTGCGACCTGTGTGTGGTGACCGAGGACGCCAAGTTCACGTATCCAGAAGCGAAGCTGGGATTTGCGGGCGGGATGATCGCGTCGCTGGCTGCGCGCGTGCCGCACAAGATCGCGATGGAGTTGATGCTGCTGGGCGAGGTGATTACCGCGGAGCGTGCTTATCAAGTGGGTTTTGCCAACCGCATCGTACCGCCAGGCCAGCACATGGAGGCTGCGATGGTCATGGCCCGCCGCCTGGCCGGCAACGCACCGTTGGTGATGGGCATGCTCAAGCGGCTTGCTGCAGCCACGATTCCGCAAAGCCCTGTGGAAACGGCCGGCCATGCCTGGCGTGAGAACGAACGCGTGTTTCGCAGCGAGGATTTTCAGGAAGGCCTTGCCAGCTTCAAGCAAAAGCGGACGCCGCAATTCAAGGGCGCGTGAACCCCATAATCAAAGGATAGACATGTTCAAAGCATTGCTGTTGACCCAGCAAGACAAAGTCACGCACGCTGCAGTTACCGAGCTCGACGAGGAGCGATTACCGGAAGGTGACGTCACCGTGCGCGTGCAGTACAGCACGCTCAACTACAAGGACGCGCTCGCCATCACGGGCCGTGCGCCCGTTGTGCGCCAATTTCCGATGGTGCCCGGCATCGATTTCGCCGGGGTGGTGGAAGCGTCATCCGCACCTGACTTCAAGGCAGGCGACGCAGTGTTGCTCAATGGCTGGGGCGTAGGTGAGACGCATTGGGGCGGGCTGGCGCAACGCGCGCGCGTTTCCGCAAAATGGCTGCAACGTCTTCCCAAAGGAATGAATGCGCGCAGTGCAATGACCCTTGGTACGGCGGGATACACCGCAATGCTTTGCGTGCTGCGGCTGGAGCAACTGGGTCTGACACCCGAACGTGGGCCGGTTCTTGTCACCGGAGCGAATGGTGGCGTGGGCAGCACGGCCATCACATTGCTCGCACGCCGTGGCTATGAGGTCGTCGCGTCCACCGGACGCAGCGACGCACACGAGCGATTGCTGGCGCTGGGTGCACACCGGATCGTGGACCGCGCTACCCTGAGTGAAGCAGGCAAACCCCTTCAAAAGGAAGCTTGGGCAGGCGTGGTCGACAGTGTGGGCAGCCATACGCTGGCCAATGCGTGCGCCGCCATGAAGTATGGCGGCTTGGCAGCGGCGTGTGGGCTGGCGCAAGGCATGGATTTCCCCAGTTCGGTGGCGCCCTTCATTTTGCGTGGTGTAACGCTTGCGGGTGTGGATAGCGTTTACGCCCCGATGGACGTTCGGCGGCAGGCTTGGGAAGAACTGGCTAGAAGCTTGCCCACGGAGATCATCGACACCATGGCGCAGGAAGTGACATTGGAAGACGCCGCAGCGCAGGCCGAGCCGCTCCTGGCTGGACGCCTACCGCAGGGGCGCGTGCTGGTTCGCATCGATTAGCGGTCATCGAGGCTTTGCTTATGAACATCACCAGACTTAGAGAATTCGTCGTCTCGGCCACACGTCTCATGGACGCCACGCCTGCCCATGTCATGCCGAGTGATGCGCTCCTGGCCGCGTTTACCGATCTTGTTTCGCACGATGATTGGTTGCCCGAATCCTGCACCCGGTCGGATCCAGAGCGGTATCAGCAGCACCTTCTGCACTGCGATCCGCTCGAGCGATTTTCGCTGGTCAGCTTTGTGTGGGGCCCGGGGCAGCGCACGCCGGTGCACGATCACGGCGTTTGGGGGTACGTTGGCATGCTGCGCGGCGCGGAAACCGGGCAGCGTTTCGTACGCCGCGGTCCGGGGTTCGAGGCGGATGGATCGATAACCCGCCTGGAGCCAGGCGATGTGGATATCATGCTGCCGGCCGAGGGCGACGTGCATCAGGTCGCCAATGCCTTTGCGGATCGCACCTCGATCAGCGTGCACCTTTACGGCGGAAATATCGGCGCTATCGCACGCAACGTCTACGATCCCGCCACTGGCGCGGCCAAGCCCTTCATCTCGGGATATTCGTCGCAGGATGTGCCCAATCTATGGGACCGCTCGAGCGGTTAGCGTCGGGCGATCGGCCCCGGACGCGTGCGTTACTATCGCCCATCTCCCGAATAGAGGACACACCATGGATAAAACCTTGCTCAAGGGTCTCATGGTGCTCGAGGCCGTAACCGACGTCGAACGCCAGCCCAGAACCATCGATGAACTCGCGGCGCGGGTGGGGCTGACACGCAGCAACACGCACCGCACCCTGCAAACCCTGATTCATGCCGGCTATGTGGTCAAGGATGAGGAAACGGGCTGGTATCGCGGGTCGGTACGCTTGTTTGAAATGGCGGGGCGCCAGCTCGCCCAGGTCGACGTCCGCCGGCTGGCGCTGCCGGCAATGCGGATCCTGGCCGACAAGACTGGCGAAACGGTACATCTCTCCGTGCTCGACGGACTCGATGTGGTGTATATCGAGAAGATCGACAGCGCACAGCCCATTCGCGCCTACTCGATGGTCGGGGGGCGCGGGCCTGCGTATGCCGTGGCGACGGGGAAGGCTTTGCTGGCGTATCAGCCAGAGAGTTATCTGGAGCGGTATGCGGGCGAACTCGTGCAGCACACGCCGGCCACGTTGATCACCGTTGCAGCCATTCGCGACGACCTCAAGAAGGCTGTGCGTTTGGGGTATGCCATCAACCGGGGCGAGTGGCGCGCGGGCGTGGGCGGCGTCGCCGTGCCGATCTTCAATAGTCTTGGACACGTGGTCGCCGCCGTCGGGATATCGGGGCCGCTCGAACGGTTGTCGCCGAAGCAGATGAAAGCGTTCGCGCCTGATGTCACGACCTGTGCGGAGACGGTCTCACGCAGCATGGGCTGCTCGGTGTGAAAGACGGTATCGGCGGCTACCACATAGCGCGCTATTTCGGGCCGGTCATTGCGGCTCAGCCGCTCCGCGATGCTTCGCGATCTATAAGGCGCGTACGTTAAGTATTCAAGCTCATGGGCTTGGCACCACCCGGCGGCAAACCGAACAGGCGTCGCACCGCGTTAAGGAACGCGCCATACGGGCGACCCAGCACGAGCATCATGACGGCCGCGCTCAGCACGCCCAGCAGCAAGCCTCGTCCCGACGCGCCGCTGATGGCAATGATCGCGGCGTAAATCGGAACCTGAAAGCTGACGAGCGCCAGGCTGTCGTAGAGCAGTTGCGACATGCGGTTGGGCTTCGCCCGGCGCATGAGGAAGTCGCGCCAGACGCCATAGGGCCGCCCCACTGGGATCATCAGCGCGGCGCCAAGCAGCCGCGCATGAAGTACCTGTTCCCACGTCATGCCCACGATAAACCGCTCATTGATGATGCCGGTGGTCGTGAAAAAGACGATAAGTGCCGACGTGTCCGCAATGAAAGCACGGCGCGATTGATTCGACTGATCGGAATTGGATGTCATGCCACCGGCCTTCGTGGCGTCTACAGTGACGCCGGCCCGTCGGCCAGATAGGTCTGAATCCTTTCGAGCCGCGCGATGGGATCCTCCATCGACAGCAATCGCTCCTGCTCGCTGGAAGGCAGCGGCAGCAGCTCGCTCCAGCGATCCGCCACCCATCCCGCTTCGTCCAGCCTGAAGGGCGGCGCAATCGGCATCTGTGCTGCCGATATGCCATCCTGCTGCAACGAGGCGATGAACTTGCCGAGCGCATTGGCGGCCGACTGCAGCGATTCGGGGATCTCTTGCGGGGGCGCCTCGATCATATCGATCACTTCGCCCATCCACAGACCATACGGTCCTTGTTCGTGGGACGTCAGCCGAAAACGGGTGGTGCCCACACAGCGGATCTCAAGCAGCGCGGGCATGGGCGCTTCCCATTTCTCGATGCGCGCCCGGGTACCCACCGAGGCAAACGTCTCGCTGGATTCTGGCACCCGCACTTCGCGACCGCTGATGAGCGGCACCACGCCGAAGGTGCCGTCTTCTGCGATGCAGCGCCGGATCATGTCGAGATAGCGCACCTCGAAAATCCGCAGGTGCATCACACCGGCGGGAAAGAGGGCGCTGCTGAGGGGAAAAAGCGGGAGCGTTTCCATACGCCATCATGCCACGAAGGTCTTGCGGTCGCGAATGCCCCGGGGGCACCGGGCATTTCAGGTCGCTGTAGGGTGGGTGTCATAAATTGGTTTTACCGATGCGCCGCTCAATAAAAGTGGCAGGCAACACCCGGCGTATCGATTCATAACAACGACCAGGAGCAGATACACATGAAGATTTTTATCCTCAAAAACACCCTTGCGGCGATGATGACTGCGGCCGCGCTCGGTGCCGGGAGTGCACACGCTGCCGATTGGCCCGATCATCCGATCACGATCGTGGCGCCATTCTCGGCTGGGGGTGCAAACGATCTGGTGGCCCGCATCATCGCCAAGGGCGTCGGCAGTGAGCTGAAGCAAACCATCATCGTGGAAAATCGTCCTGGTGCCGGCGGTGCGGTGGGCGCCGCGCACGTCGCGCGCGCGCAGCCGGACGGCTACACCTATCTGGTTGGCAGTAATGGCACGGTGACCAACAGCATGATTCGTTCGGATCAGCCCTACAAGGACGATGAGATCGTTCCAGTAGCGCTGCTTTCCGTGACGCCTTCGGTGATCGTCACACAGCCGGATAACCCGGCAAAAAATCTCAAGGAATTCGTGGCCAATGCAAAGGCCGCCAAAACCGATCGCGTGACGTTTTCAACGGCAGGCAACGGCAGCACGCCGCATTTCGTTGCGGTGATGATGAAGGCGGCCACTGGGCTGAATGTGGAGCCGATCGCCTACAAGAGCGGTGCGGAAGGCGTCACGGCCGTGGTGGGTAAGCAGGTCGACGCTACATCGGAGGCGAGCATCGTGACGTTACCGCTGGTACAGGCGGGCAAGCTCAAGGCGTTGGCCACCACGCTGGACAAACGGATGGCGAGTGCGCCCGATATCCCCACAACGAAGGAGTCCGGGTTTCCGGATATTCGCGTGGGCCACTGGGCGGGCCTGTATGCGCCGGCGGCTACACCCACCGACGTGCTCGACAAGATGAATGCGGCGGTGAACAAGGCGCTGCAGACCAAGGCGGTGCAGGATGCCTTGGCGCAAAGCAGCATTGAACCGGGTGGCGGCAGCCGCGCCGATTTCGTCACGTTTACTAAGGACGAGCGCGCGCGGCTGGGAGATGTGGTCAAGCAGGGCCATATGAAAGCGGATTGACCTAGAAACGCGCGCACAGGGCCAGCCCGCTCGCTCAGCTTACCGGCGCAGGCTCTGGCGCGCCATGTTGCGCATCCCGCATCTGCGTAAGCAGCGCGTGCAGCATTTCCGACGACAATCCGTGCAGCACCAGCCGGTGGCCGGCCCGCAACGTCGACAAGGGCACCAGCGGGTGATTGTTGTTCACCAGAATCAGGTGGTGTGGCGCGGAGAGCAACTGCGCTGCGTAGATGCCGATCGTTTCGTCCAATTGCAGCGAGTTGGCCGCACGCCAGAAGTCGTTATCGGTAAGCAGCAACTGATACAACGGCGTAAACAACTCGATCGAGCTCTGCAGATCCAGAAAATTGTATTTACCGTTGGGCATCGTATCCAACGGCAAATCCGGCTCGCGGATCATCGAGAAATCGAGATGCTCGGGCGGGTGCATCTCCAGATTGGCGTCGCGCAGCGCCTGGTTCAGGCGAATCACGAAGTTGAAAAGATTGATGTCGTGCTTGACGAAGAGATCATCCCGATAATCGTCCACGATATAGGGCGTCAGCGGCGAGGTTGTGATGGGGGCCGGTGAATTCTTGCCGATAAACGCAAGGATCTGCGATCCCAGATGAAAGTGCCGCATGATGAGCCAGTTCGCTTCGGGCGACACGAAGCGCTGGAGCCCCCACGCCAGAATGCGATGCAGCAGGCGCGAGTGCGACCAGCGCTTGGGCAGTACCGTTTTGATGATCTGGATCAGGATGATGAAGAGGCGCGCCAGGGGCCGCAGAAACGGCAGCAGAAACTGGCGCGATCGCGAGCTCGAGTCTTTGAGCCACGCGGCCTTCACATTATCCGGCAGCGGGGTGCTGCGATCCAGATACGAGGCCAGCCAGGGACTGGGGTCGGCGGGATCGTGGCCGCGTTCAAGAAACTCGGGCGTACGGTTCATGGCGTTCAATAATCTTTAACGTGGTGAAACTGCATCAGGTACAGCGCAGCGGTGCGGCGGGCGGTATCGACGATGCGGCGTTCGGCCGAACCGTCGGGGTCGCAGTCCAGCGCCAGTTCGACGGCGGTAAGCCACTCTTCCAGGTGATGCTCGTCATTATGACCGTGATATTCGAGGAAGCGGAAGGCATCCGGCGGCAGCGGCACACTGGCTTTGAGCAGGGGCAGCAACGCCGGCACGATGCGTTGCCCGGTGCCTTCGATAATGTAAATCGCGCCAAGCAAACCGATCGGGTCGCGCGTGGCGGCCAGGGAATGCAGGTAGGCGTTCAACGCTTCACCGCCCGGGTTGCGGCGCAGGTTGTCGATATTCTGCTCGGTGCCGCCCGCCTTGTGATAATCGCTGAACAAAATCTTGAAGTCGTCCTGTTCTTCGCCGGCGTGGCCGCTGATCAGCGCGGCCAGTGGCGCGTACGCCTCGGACAGGGATTCTGCGCCTTCACGCATCCACTTCGAGCCTTCGCGCACCTGCGGAATCCAGTTGGCCATCCAGTTCACATAATCGCTGGTCTCAAAGCGGCGCTCACGCAAGGTGCGCACGAGCGGCGTGCGCCAGACGCGCGAGCGGTAGTCGTGCCAGATGGAGGCGAGTTCGGTGAGCAGCTGACCCAGGCCTTCGGGTGCTTGCGCGGGATCGTGCGGCGGGGCGATGGCGTCGGCGTCAAGCGACAAGCTATCGCCCGGCGGCGTCGCCGAAATCGAAGCGGAAGCCGATGCCGAAGCTGCGTCCGAAGTCGTGGAAGTGCCCGCAGTTCGCATGCGACCACCAGCCACGGGCTGATCGTCGGCCTCCACCTCAAACAGCATATACGCCGTAGTAAACCGGCCCGACTCAGGGATGTAGCAGAAGATCTGTTCGCCGGGCTTTACCGTTTTGGTCTGCAGAAACTCAGCCAGCATGATCATGATCGATGCCGCACCGGTGTTGCCGCGCCAAGCCAGGTTGCTGAACCAGCGCTCGCGCGGGATCGACAAGCCAGCCTGTTCCATGAGGTTCTCGACGACCGGGATGAATTTCTCGGACGAGTAATGGCACAGGAAATGATTGATGCGGGTAGGGTCCACCCACTTGTCGCGCACGAGTTTGGCATACTCGTGAATGCTGATATCGAAGAGGTGCGGCAAGAGACGGATGTCTTGACGCAAGGACAGCGCACCCTCCGCTTCGGCATCGCTCCACGACGGGTAATCGAGGTGCGCCTTCTTGCGATCGGCCGTGAGCCCCAACTGCATGCACACCGGATAATCACCTGAGAAGGTGCGGTGATGGACGAACTTGAGCTTGATGCGCACGCCGGGGGCGATGCTGGCGGTTTGATGCGAGCCGTCGCCCAGGAGCACCGCACCGGCGCCGTCGGACAGCATCCAGCGCAGGAAGTGCGCGTCGAAGTCGGCGTCGTAGCCGCGCGCGGCAAAGCGCGAACGCTTGAACAAACGCGAGGGCAGTTCGCTGGCCACAGCCAGGCTCAATCGGTGCGAGCCCAGTTCGATGCCTTGCGCGGCCGCTTGAATCGCCGAAACGCCCGCGGCGCAGATCCCGTGGATCGATGCGGTTTCCATTGGCGGGGCGGCCAGTTCGCCCTGGATCATGTTGGCAAATCCCGGCATCAGCGTATCGCCGCCCGATGAACCGCTGGCCAGATAAGACACGGCCGAAAGATCGGTCTGCGCCCGCTGCAGGCAATCGCGGATGGCGTTCGACGCCAGAGCCGCGTTGGTCATCACGGTATTGCCTTGCGTATCGATGGCGTAATAACGCTGCTTGATGCCGTTCTCAGCCAGGATCCGCGACTTTATGCGCGATGAGATCCGGTTCAACGGCGCAATATAGTCGTCCATGCGATCGTTATCGACGGGCTCGCCCGGCATGAAATAACTAGCGCTCTGAAGATACACGCGGTCAAAGGCGGTAGGCATGAAAATTCGCTTCTAAAAGACAATAGGGCGGACAGCGGCGGGTGCAGGCTGGGGCGGCATGAGTGAACGGCTGCGGTAGCGCGCCATCACGGTGCCCAGCACAAACACCCGCGTCATATAAGGCACAAGGCCGGATTCATTAAGCGCAGGATCGACGCGATGGCGATACCGATCGCGATGCAGATGCGTGAGTTCTGCCCAGTGCGTCCGTGAATGTTCGTGGTGCGCGGTGTGCAAACCGATATTGAAGAGCAGGGGATTGACCAGCCCTTCGAAATTGCGCGCGTAATTCAGCGGGCCCTGTTGGATCTTCTTGCCATCGGGGCCCGATACTCGGCCATGCGCCGAGCCGTCGGCATGCGCATGCTGCAGATAATTGGTCGCCAACAGCCAATGCAATCCGTGCAGTTGCGGAATGATGACGTAGACCAAACCTTTGACGGGATCGGCGATCAACACACTGCCCCATAGCGTCAACCAGACGGCATACTGCGCCATGCAGTAGCGCCACACACCGGGCCAGTGCCGGCGCAGGCTGCTCAGCCAACCAAGAATATGCGGATACAGCGCTATGACCGCTTGCAAGGGGTGCAGCAAATACCCCAGCAGATGATTGGTGTCGCCACCGAAGCGATATGTGCGCGCGACGTCTTGCGGGCCATGCTTATAGCGATGATGATTGCCCACATGCGCGGGATAAAACACACAAGTGGGATGCCCCTGCAGCAGCGTGATCCAGAAATCGGTCAGTCGATTGGCCCAGCGCCCATGCCACATCCGTCGATGGGTATGGTTATGGTGAATGACACCGATACCCAGGGTCAAAAATAACAGTACGCCATAGAGCACGAACGAAAATCCGTGCCTCCACAGCCAGACGACCAGCGCGGGATAGGCGGCGAGATAGGCCAGGCTTTGCCAATCGCGCCAGTGGCGCAGCCGCGGCAGACGATGGCGAACGGTTAACGCACTCACGAGGCGGATGTGCCGTGCGTCTCCCGCCGGCGAAATGCGTCGATCTGACCGTGTGCGGCGTCGCCGTCCAGCCGCGTGCGAAACAAGCGATCCATAAACGTGAACTGAAAGCCGAAATTGCCGTTGTAGCAGGCGTGATGCAGATGATGGCGGCGGCTGGCGGCAAACCAGTGCGCGTACGACACGCGCGTGAAGAAGTCGTAGTTGGCGTGACCGATGCAGTTGAAGAACAGGCTGAATACCGGCACGGACGCCAGCGACCAGAAACTGAAATCGTGCACGATCATCGGGAGCAGAATGACGTTGCCGAGCATCAGCGCTTCGATCGCGTGAAAGCTGTAGGTGGCAAACGGCGTGGTGACCACCGAGCGGTGGTGCGGCAGATGAAACTTGCGCAGCAATTTGGTATGCAGCAAGCGGTGATTGATCCAGAAGTGGATGTCGTTCCAGATCACCAGTGCGAGGATTTCGAGTGCGATGCGCGTGCCGCTGGCATTGGGCGTGAGATGGGCCCATCCCAGTTGCAGCAGTCCCCATGGGAAAATCATGCCCGTGCCGAAGAGCAGGATCGACAATGCCGACTGCTGCAATTCGCGCTTCAACTGGCCGGGCGCGAGCGGACGGGGGTCGAGCACACGGCCGATGCCCATCGCCGGCAGCAGCTTATTCGTCAGCAGCCACATCGCGCTGCCGAAAATCAGGTAGATACCGCCGAAGAAGGCCAGTCCCCACAGCATGACCTGCCAGGCCGAGAGCGATTGAAACGCGAGTCCCATGGTGTCGCAGTGCGCTTATAAGAGTGTTAGCGCGCGATCATATACAAAGGCGCTCATCGGCGGCGACTTGCTTACAAATTGCGACGAGCGACGTGCGGCGGCAGGGGCGTGTGGGACGCTGACGGCGCATTGGTGATCTACAGATGGACCGGGGCTGGATGCAGAATGCGCTGATGGGGGAAGACGCGTTTTAGAGATGGGTCGCGCCGTAGAGCGCCTTGACCAGATCGGTTTGCGTGATGATGCCGGCAAGTTTGTCCTGCGCGTCGACAATGGGGATGTGATGATGGCCGCCTTCTGCAAACAGTGGCACCAGTTCGGTGAGGTGTCGGTCCACCGTCAGCTTGCGCACGTGCGTGGTCATGATCTGGCCAATCACTTCCGGTTTTTCCGAATGCACGCGTCCGCTCGGCGTCACGAGCCGCCGCAGTCTGCCGTGAATGCCTCGCGGTTTGTCCATGCCCGCGTGCCGCATGAAGTCGGCCACCGTGACGATGCCGACGATACGCCCCACGCGATCGACGACAGGAAGCGCCTTGATGCGCCGTTGTTGCATCACCGACCACGCTTGATCCAGGGGCGTACCGAAGTTCGCGGTTTGCACATCGCGCGCCATGATGTCGGCGCAGCGCAAGTCGCCGAAGGTTCGCTGAAAGGCGGCAGCCTCAGCGTGCCGCAGCAATGTTTCAAGCTCGTCGCGGTTGACGTCGACGACCTGGTTGTAATGGGCAAGCGCGGCGTTGAGATCGGCGGTGGTGAAACGCGTGTTCTGCTCGGTGGCGCTCTTGGGCGCTGCCGCCACATGTGGGTAGCGACGGCCTGTGATGGCGTTGTAGAGCATGCCTGCTGCAACGATGAGTACGCAGTTGGCCAAGACGGGAAAGAGCGCGAAGTGAAGATCTACACCGGCCATTGCGGCCAGCAGTGCCGCGGCGCCGCCGGGCGGATGCAGGCAACGCAAGGCAAACATCAGGCCGATCGCCGTGGCCACCGCGACTGTGCCTGCCCAGGCGGGGTCGGGGATCAACATCGCGCACAGGGCGCCCACCAGTGCCGACAGCGTATTTCCACCCAAGACTGCCCAGGGCTGAGCAAGTGGGCTCGATGGCACGGCAAAAATCAGAACGGCGCTCGCTCCGATGGGCGCAACCAGCCAAGGTGACGTTGCATCGCCAGCTACAAACCATCGGCTGAGCCATGCGGTCAAGGCAATACCGATCGCCGCACCGAGCGCGGCCCTGACGCGCTCACGTGCATTGACGTGAAGCGGTTGCGGCCAGAGGGCGCCGATGAATGTGGAAAGCTTCAAGTTGAACGTTTGCGATGGAGGGCGGCGATCGCGGAAATATAGCATCCGCTCATCGGCGCTTTGGCTGTTGCTTGCCTCCCGGGATCACGCCGAGCCGCGCGATCAATCGCGCCAGATTGGCCCGATCCATCGTCAGCGCGCGCGCCGCCGCAGCAAGGTTGCCGCGATGCTGTGCGAGGATCCGCTCGATCAGCCGCCGCTGGAAGGCATCCACTTGCGCGCGCAAGTCGATATTGTGCTGAACGTCGCCTTCGATCGCCTGCGTAAGCTCGTCGGGCCCGGTGTTATCGTCCAGCGCGGTCGACAGCGCGATATCGAGATCCGCCAACTCGAGGGTCAGGATATTGGCACGCAGGTTTGCGGCATCGGCACGGGCCTGCCGCCCCATGGTTTTGAGCGCGGCGCGTGCGATCAAATACTCCAGCTCGCGCACATTGCCGGGCCACGTATGTGTCAATAAAACCTGCTGCGCCGCGGCCGATAGACGCAGACCACGCAATCCCATGCGACGCCGGTTTTCTTCGATAAAGGTGCCGGCGAGCAGCAGGATGTCCGACCCCCGATCCCGCAGCGGCGCCACGTGTAGCGGATACACGCTCAACCGATGGTACAGATCGGCGCGAAAGCGCCCGGCGCGTACCTCGCTCGCCAGATCGCGGTTGGTCGCCGCGAGCAGCCTGACGTCGGCGTGATGCTCGCGGTCCGAACCGAGCCGTTGCAATTGCCCATCCTGCAGCACGCGCAGCAGTTTGGCCTGCGCAGCCAGCGGCAGCTCGCCCACCTCATCGAGGAAAAGCGTGCCGTGATGGGCCATCTCGAATTTGCCATGGCGTTCGCCCGTGGCGCCAGAGAAGGCCCCGCGCACATGCCCGAATAGCTCGCTTTCGACGAGATTCTCAGGCAATGCCGCGCAGTTCACGCTGACGAACACGCCGGCCGTGCGCGCGGATTGGGCGTGCAGCTTACGCGCGACGAGTTCTTTGCCGACACCGGTTTCGCCGGTAATCAGCACCGTAAGATCGCTCGGTGCAACCAGGTCGATTTCAGAGATGAGTTGTCGAAAGACGGCGCTGTTTCCGGCCAGCGTCTGCCGGACAGGGCTGGCCGCAAGCCGGTAAGCCTCGGCCCTGCGGCGTTCGTCCTCGACCGATCGAGCAAGGGTGTGCAGGCGCGCGGTAGCGGCAACCGTGGCGCATGCCAGGCTGGCGAACGTATTCAGTATCCTCAAATCCGCGGCCGAGAATCTTCCGGCATCCAGCGCATCGAGCGTGAGCACGCCCCAGGGGACATGGCCCACACGCAAGACGCATCCGATGCAGTCGTGTATCGCAAGATCGCCGCTGGCGTCTTCCACCAGGCCATCGTAGGGATCGGGCAGGCCGCAATCGGGCGGGAAGCGGATGGCATGCGGTGCCTCGAGAATGGCTTGCAGCCGAGGGTGTGCCGTCACGAGGAAGCGGCGCCCCAGCGTATCGGCGCTCAGCCCGTGCACGGCGAGAGGCACGAGTGCATCGGCTTCCAGCCGCAGGAGCGCAACCGCGTCGCAAGGCAACAGGTGGCGAAGTGCGTCCAGCAAGCGTTGATAGCGCAGCTCTGGTGCGAGCTCGTTGGCGAGGTCGGCAATCAGCGGCGCAAGGGCATCCAGGGTATCGGACGTTCGAGTCATATTGACTTTTTCATTTCTGGGATTCGAGTCAATTTAACATGTCAAATCCACACGCACTCGCTGTAGGTTATTGATTTATCGGGGCTCTTTAGTTGGCATTCATCATGCTTTGTTATCGGCACGGTTGTTCTAACCGGCGAATCGCCCAACCCCTGGAGCCCAATCATGCTGACCCTCTCGCAACGCGCCATCATCACCGCCACGGTGCCCTTACTGGAAACCGGCGGCGAAGCCCTCACTACGCATTTCTACAAGACGATGCTTGCGGAATACCCCCAGGTGCGACCGCTATTCAATCAGGCACATCAGGCGAGTGGTGCCCAGCCTCGCGCACTCGCCAACGGCGTGCTCATGTATGCGCGCAACATCGATCGGCTCGAGGCGCTTGGGCCTTTGGCCGGGCAGATCGTGAACAAGCATGTGGCGCTGCAAATTCAACCCGAGCACTACCCGATCGTGGGTGCCTGCTTGCTGCGCGCAATTCGAGAAGTGCTGGGTGCGGAGATTGCCACCGATGCGGTCATCAATGCCTGGGGTGCAGCGTATCAACAACTCGCCGACATTCTGATTGCCGCCGAACGTGAGGCCTATGATGCGCTCGCGCAATCCCCGGGGGGCTGGCGAGGGGCACGTAGCTTCATCGTTGCGCGCAAAGTGCCTGAGAGCGCAGAAGTCACCTCGTTTTATTTGACGCCTCAGGATGGCAAACCGGTGGTGGATTTCAAGCCGGGCCAATATATCGGGATGCTTCTGAGGGTGAATGGCGAAGAGGTTCGCCGCAACTATTCGCTATCGCAGGCGGCCGATGGCCGCGGTTATCGCGTGAGCGTGAAGCGCGAGCCCGATGGCGTGGCGTCGAATCACCTGCATGATGCCGTGCATGAAGGCGATGTCATTGCGCTTTTCCCCCCGGCCGGCGCATTTGCCCTGAACGACAGCAGCAAGCCGCTCGTGCTCATCAGCGGTGGCGTCGGCATTACGCCCACGCTTGCCATGGCACAAGCGGCACTCGCCGGCACGGCGCGGCCCGTGGTATTCATTCATTACGCGCGCAGCGCCCAAACGCATGCTTTTCACAAGCTCGTGCGCGACTGGGCGGCGGCATTTCCGCAGTTTCAGTCGTTTGTGGTCTACGAGCATACCGACGACGCGGCGCCACGCAAGCCGGACGCGATCGGGCGCCCCAATCTGGCACACCTGGAGCAGTGGTTGCCGGCCGATCGCGATGTGGACGCTTATTTCCTGGGACCCAAGCCGTTCATGCGCGCGATGAAGACCGCGCTGCGCCTGGCGGGTGTACCGGATGCCCAAGCGCGATATGAGTTTTTTGGACCCGCTGAAGCGTTGGCTTAACGGGCCTGCCCAGCGACCAGCACCGGATCTTTGCGAAACGCCTGCGGGAATGTCTTCGCGAGATTTTCCACCTTCGGCTTGTCGTTGATCACGATGTAGGGCTGATACGGGTTATTCACCAGATAGTCCTGGTGATAATCCTCGGCCTTGTAGAAGCCCTTCAACGGCTCGGTCGTGGTCGCAATCTTCTTGGGGTACACGCCCGATTGATTCAACTGCTCGATGTACGCCGTCGCGACCTTGGTCTGCTCGGCGTTGGCCGGGAAGATGGTCGATCGGTATTGCGTTCCGGTATCCGGTCCCTGGCGGTTCAACTGCGTTGGATCGTGCGCCACAGAGAAGAAGATCTGCAGCAACTGACCGTAGGTCACCACCGACGGGTCGTAGGAAATCTCGACGGCTTCTGCGTGGCCGGTTTGACCGGAGCTGATCGTGCGATATTGCGCCGTTTTCTCGTCGCCGCCGGCGTAGCCCGACACGGCGTTCTTCACGCCGTTGACGTGCTGAAACACGGCTTGCACGCCCCAGAAGCAGCCGCCTGCAATGACTGCTTTTTCGAGTGCCTTGCCGGACGCTTGCTCGTCGACTTTGGGTGGTGCGATGTTGTAGACGGTTTCAGATGCGCGACTGACCTGCCAGGCGCCAGCGAGCGTCACCGCCAGTGCGGCTACGCCGCCAATCTGACGCCAGCGACTGGCGGGAGATGCCGATTTGATTGCTACGCTCATGATGGACTTCCTTATTGATGGAAAATTGGGGCTCGCGTTTTGACGACTGATTGACGATTGATGTGACGACTGGCTTGACGCTTCGGGCGTGGTGTTTTTGCCGTCGCGTTTCAGGCCGCGTATATCGAAGTCACGTTTACGCTTTGACGGGCTTGAAATTCATCGCCACGCCGTTCATGCAGTACCGCAGGCCGGTCGGCTTCGGACCATCGTCAAAGACGTGACCCAAATGCCCGCCACACGACGCGCATGCCACTGCGGTGCGCTTCATGCCAAACGTCGAATCCGTTTCGGTCACGATGGCGGCATCGAGCGGCTGCCAGAAGCTGGGCCACCCTGTACCGCTTTCAAACTTCGTTTTTGACGAGAAAAGATCTCTCTTGCAGCCTGCACAGTCGAAGACGCCTTCGCGATGTTCGTTATTCAGCGGGCTGGAATAGGGGCGTTCGGTGCCGCTTTCGCGCAGCACGTCGTATTGCTGTGGCGTGAGCATCTTGCGCCATTCGTCGGCCGTGTGTTTCACAGGGAAGGCGGCGTGGGCAGCTTCGCTCGCCATCGAGGTGCGGGGCCCACGCAGGCTCAAGCCGACGTAGCCCAGCACGCCCAGTCCCCCAATCGTCAATGCCCGTCTGCGGGTGTGGTCCATTGTGCATTCCTCATCATTGTTCGCGATTGGCCTGCTGCAAAAGACGCCGCGGCAGGCCGGTAGCTTCTTACTGCTTCATGCCGTCTTTGGACATCGTGCCTTTACCCATCGAGTCCTTGCTCATGCCATCCTTCGACATGGATCCTTTGCCCATGGTGTCCTTTCCCATGCTGTCTTTGGACATTCCATCCTTGGACATGGTGCCGCCCTTGTTCATGTTGTCCTTGTGCATGCCGTCCTTGCTCCTCGAATCCTTCGACATGCCGGAGGCAGGCGCCGTCGTGCTTTTACTCATGCTGTCCTTGGACATCGAATCTCGGCCCATGGTGTCGGCCGAGAACGCGGACCCGGCGGCAGCCGCCATGCAAACGGCAAAAACGGCGGTGGTGATCTTCTTCATAGTGAACTCCTCAAGATGGAAACCTGCAAACGGAAGTTTGCGGTGTTGTGCGACGGGAACGTCGGGCATCACGATGTTGCCGATGCCTCAACTTCCGCCAAACCAGTTGTATCCCTGGTCTTCCCAGTAACCGCCCGGATAGGCATTGGTCACGAAAATGGATTGAATATGCTTCGGATTTTTGTACCCCAGCTTGGTGGGCATGCGCAGCTTCATCGGATAGCCGTACTCCGGCGGCAGCACGTGGCCGTCATAGGTAAGCGCCAGGAGCGTCTGCGGGTGTAGTGCAGTCGGCATATCGATACTGGTGTAGTAATCGTCGGCGCATTTGAAGCCGATGTACTTCGCGGTCGTATCGGCGCCCACGCGCGCCAGAAAATCGGAAAATTTCACCCCGCCCCAGCGGCCGATGGCGCTCCAGCCCTCCACGCAGATGTGCCGGGTAATCTGCTCGGTTTGCGGCATCGCCGCCAGTTCATGCAACTGCCACTGGCGTTTGTCGCGCGCCATCCCGGAGACCTCGAGTCGAAAGCTGTCGCCGTCCACCTGGCGAATCTCATCCTGCCCGTAGTAGGCGTTGAACGGAAACGGGCGGGTGATCATCGATTCGGGATAGGTCGGCGCCAACTGCTTGGGATCGAAAATCCACCCCTGCACGCGGTCGTTGAAGCGCGAAATTTTCGTCAGCGCCTGTTCGACGCTGGCATTGTCCGATACGTTGCAGCCGCTCAAAAGGGCCACGCCGCCAAGCGTCAGCGTTCGGGACAGGAAGGCGCGCCGTGAGCCGTCCTGGATGCGGGGCAACAAGAGCTTCTTGGCGTCGCGCACGATATCGTCGGCGCGGGTGTTGCTCATATCGCGTTTATCGGTGGGGCGCATGCCTTATCGACCTCGAATCATGGTGAGTAGCGTGCGCGGCACGATGGCGACCATCGCGACGTGCACGACGACGAATCCAACCAGCCCCGCCATGGCGAAAAAATGCACGCGACGGGTGAATTCATAGCCGCCGAACAGGTCGCGCAGCAGGGCGAACTGCACAGGTTTCCAGAGCGCCAGACCCGAGAGGATCAGGAGCGCAAGCACGATCACGGCAAACAGGTAGGCCAGGCGTTGAATGCTGTTGTACTGGCGCGGATCGGCGTGCGTCAGTTTGCCCCGCAATGCCGCAGCGGTATCCGAGGCCAGCGCAGCGAGCCTGATGGGGAAGAACCGCGTTTGCATACGGCCTGTGCCGATGTTGCAAGCCAGGTAGAAGAGGCCGTTGGCGGCCAGCAGCCACATGCCGGCAAAATGCCATTGCAGCGCACCGCCCAACCAGCCGCCAAGCGTGATGCTGTCGGTAAACCGGAAATCGAACAGCGGCGAGGCGTTATAAATACGCCAACCGCTCGTCACCATGATCAGCACCGCCAACACATTGATCCAATGGGAAATTCTCAGCCAGCCGGGTTGCACGGCGGTCGCGGTGCGATGCGCACCGTGCGTCAAGATTGTTGGCATGTCGGGCCCCGGTTTTGTTCTGATGGATGCATTGTTGAGCCGGCCCGGTCGCCAAGTCCTCACGCAAACTTAAAATATTCGTGAACTTTGCAGTAGACGAAAGGCGTCACAATGTTGACGTTGCAACATCGCAGTGATCTGACCCTTTTCATTCATGGATACGCAAAAACGCGTTCTGATCGTCGAAGACGACATGCATATTGCCGAGCTCTTGCGCATGCATCTGCGCGATGAGGGCTATCTGGTCACGCATGCGCCTGACGGCAATGAAGGCTTGCGGCGGCTGGAAGAGGGCGGATGGCACGCGCTGGTGCTGGACTTGATGCTGCCCGGTATCGACGGGCTGGAGTTGTGCAAGCGCACCCGTGCGATGACCCGGTATACGCCGATCATCATCATCAGCGCGCGGTCGAGCGAGGTGCATCGCATTCTGGGACTGGAACTCGGCGCAGACGATTACCTCGCCAAACCCTTTTCGATTCTCGAGCTGGTGGCGCGCGTGAAAGCGCTGATCCGCCGAACGGATGCGCTGGCGCGTGATATGAAAATCGATGCGGGCCTGATTCAGGTGAACGGCGTGGCGATCGATCCTTTGGCTCGTGATGCGCGGGTGGACGACAAGCCGATCGAATTGACGCCGCGTGAGTTCGATCTGCTGGCGTTTTTCGTGCGCAATCCGGGCAAGGTCTTTTCGCGGATGGATCTGCTCAATCAGGTGTGGGGGTATCAGCACGATGGCTATGAGCACACCGTGAATACGCACATCAATCGACTGCGGATGAAAATCGAACCGGATCCGGCCAATCCATGCCGCATTTTGACGGTATGGGGGCATGGCTATAAGTTCGCGCCGTCGGCACCGGCCACGCTGACGTCGCCCTCTGCGCCGGCGGATCGGTCATGAGACGTCTGACGGTCACTCAGCGCCTATGTGTCGTGTTTGCGTTGCTGTTGCTCGCCTGCTGCGGCGCGTCGGTCTGGCTGCAGATGCGCGCGACGGCCGAGCAGGAGCAGGAAACGGTGCAGCGGTTGTCCGCCGGTTTGGCCAGCCATATCGCCGAAAGCGACGAATTCATGACCGCCGACGGGCTGAATGCGGTCGCGCTGCGCGCGTTGTTCGACAAGCTGATGGCGGTGAACCCCAGCGTCGAGGTCTATCTGTTGAACAAAGCGGGCGTGATCGTGGGCCATGCCGCGCCGCCAGGCTCGCTCAAACGCGATCGGGTCGATCTGGGCCCTTTGCAATCCCTGGCCAATGGCGATCCGCTGCCGATCCTGGGGGACGATCCGCGTAGCGCCACGGCGCGCAAAGTGTTCAGTGCGGCCCCGTTGTTTCGCAACGGGCAACCGGCCGGATTCGTGTATGTGGTGCTGCTCGGTGAAACGCACGATCTGGTTGCCGCGAATCTTGCCTCCAGCAGTGTGCTGCGGGTCACGTTGTGGTCGATGGCGCTGGTGGCGCTGTTGGGCTTGGCGGCGGGACTGATCGCGTTTCGCTGGATCACCACGCCGCTTCGCAGCCTGACCCAGGCCGTGCGCGCTTTCGATGCGGGGGCTTCTGCACCGCTCAAGTTGACGCATCGGCCCGCCGCGTTGCCGGACGGCGAACGCGACGAAATCGTGGTGCTGCGTCACAGCTATGAGCAAATGGCGCAACGCATCGGTGAGCAGTGGTCGGCGTTGACGCAAGCCGATCAGCAACGACGCGAGATCATCGCCAATATTTCGCATGATCTGCGCACGCCGCTGACCTCGCTGCATGGGTATCTCGAAACGCTGTTGTTGAAGGCGGATACGTTGACGCCTGACGAGCGACGGCGGTATCTCGACATCGCTTTGGCGCAAAGCCGCAAGGTAGGCAAGCTGGCGCAAACCTTGTTTGAGCTGGCACGGTTGGAATCCGGCGTCGTTCAACCCGAGCGGGAAATGTTCTCCCTGGCCGAACTGGTTCAAGACGTCCTGCAGAAATTCGAATTGGCGGCAGAAGCACGCCGATTGACGCTGTCGATCGATGTGGGACGCGATGTGCCGATGGCCTGTGCCGATCTGGGGATGATCGAACGCGTGTTGACCAATCTGCTCGACAACGCGATTCGGCATACGCCTGCCGGCGGCACGATCGAGGTGGCGCTGCATCGTGCGCACGATGCTGTGGCGGTGTCGGTGAGCGACACCGGGCCGGGCATTCCCCAGTCGCTACGCGAGGGATTGTTCAAGCGCGCGTCTTCACTCGGTCCGGCACAGGGCGACCGTGGCGGACTGGGCTTGCTGATCGTGCGGCGCATTTTGCAGTTGCACGACAGCGACATTCGATTGGTCGAGCATGCAGGCAAGGGCGCGGTGTTTGAGTTTGCGTTGCCGGTGGTTAAAGCGGCAGGTTGATTGCGTCGGTGGCCAGGCGTGCAAGCAGATCTTCCGTGGGTGTATTGAAACTTCGATTTTTCGGCCACACGGCGCACAGTGGCAGATCGTCCACCGCCAGCAGCGGTTTGGCGATCAGACCGCAGCGCTGCGCATGCACCGCGCTGAGATTCTCCAGCACCGCGATCCCGGCATTGGCTTCCACGAGCGCGCAGGCGGCCGACGACTGCATCACTTCTATCGAGGGCGTGAAGTCCAATCCAGCATGTTTCATCGCGCGGGAAAAGGATTCGCCTACGCGCAGGTGAGGGCTCAGCACGATGAGGCGCGCAGCAGCCATGTCGGCCAGGCCTAGCTTCTTCTTTCGTGCCAGGGGATGATCGGGTCGCATCACGCAACACAGGCTCAGCGGGGCCAGCAGCTTTGTGCCGACGCGGTCGCCCATGGGCGCGCCGAGGATGACACCCACGTCGATCCGCTGATCGGCAGCCATGTCGATGATGTCGAGCGCGTTACCGGCGCGCAGCAGTACCGTCATGCCGGGGTGCCGCGCCTGTATCCATTCGATGGCCGACGGCAGCAAGCTGATGGCGGCAGTCGATACCGTTCCAACGACCAGTCGGCTGGTCAGCCCGCGTTTCAGATCCTGGGATAACCGGTCCACTGCCTCCAGCCCGGCCAACGCATTGAGCACCTCAGGCAGCATCGCTTGCCCGTTTCGCGTCAGCGTCAGCCGGCGGCGTTCGCGCGTGAAGAGGTCGAAACCCAGTCGATCTTCCATGTGACGCAGCATTGCGCTGGCGGCGGGCTGCGACATGCCCACCGCCTCGGCTGCGGCGGTGACCGTACCCAGCGTGTGCACAGCTTTCAACAGGGCGAGTTCCGTAGGCTTAAGCATGACGTCGAGTATATAAAGAAGTGTATGAAAGCAGTGATTATATATATTTGACTATATCAATGCAGCTTGCAACACTGACGTCATTGACGCATTCTTCACGAGGCAAACGCGTGGCCGCTGCAACGATCCGATCGATTACCTGCATTCCGATGCGCCTGCCTTTCCATCATTGGACGGCGGCGCCCTTGTTCGCCGGGCGTCCGCGAGACAAACTCGATAGCGCGTTGGTGCGGCTGGAGATCAGCGACGGCACGGTCGGGTGGGGAGAGTCGTATTGCGTCGAGCCGACGGCGCTCAAAGCCATCTTCGACACGTTGATCGCGCCGCTCACGGTGGGCAAGTCATGCGAGGACGATACGTTGGTGCCTGGCATCCGGCGCACGTTGCATAACCTGGGCCGTTCGGGGCCGGTACTGCACGCGATTGCCGGGCTCGATATTGCGCTCTGGGACATCAAGGCCAAGCTGCAGGGTGTGCCGCTCTACGCCTTATTGGGTGGCAAGCAGCGCGACAGCGTGGATGCCTATGCCTCGCTATTGCAGTATTACGCCGACGAGTCGCTCATCGATCGCAACGTCACGCGTGCGCTCGATGCGGGCTACGCAGAAGTCAAACTGCACGAGCGGACGACGGGCGCCGTGGCGGCGGCGCGCCGTGCGATGGGGGCGGGGTTGCCGCTGATGGTGGATACCAATTGCGCCTGGCTGCCTGACGACGCCGATGGCGCCATCGCGGACATGGCGGCGCACGACCCATTGTGGATCGAGGAGCCGCTTTGGCCGCCCGAAGATCACGATGCCTTGGCGCGTTTGAGCAAGCGTTCACCGGTGCCATTGGCCGTGGGCGAAAACGCGAGCAGCGCCTTCGAGATAACGAAACTGGTGGCAGCGGGCACGGTGCGCTATGTGCAACCGAGCGTCATCAAACTCGGTTTGACGGCAGCGGCCGACATCTCGCGCTTGTGCGAAGGCACGGCGGTTCGATGTGCGCCGCAGGTCGCGTTTTTCGGCCCTGGGTATCTGGCGGCGCTCCATCTGCTGGCCGCGCAGCCCACGCCGGCGTCACTCGAGCGTTTGTACGTCGAGTTGCGGCACGTTCCGTACGGCGCATCCGTGCCGATCGTGGCGGGCAAGGTGAGCGTGCCGGATTTGCCGGGGCTGGGCGCCGATCCTGAAGCGGCGTTGATTGACGGACGTTTCAGTTCATAGGTCGCCGGCACACCCGGGGGCCAACAAAAAGAAAACAGAGGAGACATCGATGATTCACAGCAGAAGAAAATTTATTGCCGCGTCATCGGCCATCGTCGGGGCGCAGGCGTGGTGGCCCGCCCTGGTGCGTGCGCAGGATAAGTATCCGACGAAGCCCGTGCGCATCATCGTGCCATTTGCGCCGGGGGCAGCCAGCGACACCCTCGGGCGGTTTGCCGCCGAAGCATTGACGTCGGCGCTCAAGCAAACATTCATCGTCGAGAACCGCAGCGGCGGAGGAACGGTGATCGGCACGCGCGCTGTGGCATCGGCGCCGCCGGATGGCTATCTGCTTGGGTTTGTGGATACGACCTTCGTGATCAATCCGGGCCTCCTCGGCAGTCAACTCACCTACGACACCATCAAGGACTTCGAGCCGATCACGCAAATCTGCACGGCGCCGTTCGTGCTCGTCGTGCATCCTTCGGTGAAGGCGCAAACATTGGCCGAGTTCATCGCGTTGGCCAAGGCGAATCCCGGCACGCTGAGTTACGGCTCCTCCGGCGTGGGCAGCGCGCCCCATCTGGCGGGACAACAGCTGCGTCAGGAAGCCGGTATCGATGTTGTGCACGTGCCGTATCGCGGGGGCTCAACCGTTTATACCGATCTGATGGGCGGACAGATTCAATTTTCATTCGGCACGGTGCCGTCGCTGCTCGAACACATCAAATCCGGACGTATGCGGGCATTGGCGTTGACGACGCCGAGCCGCGTGGCGGCGTTGCCCGACGTACCGACGATGGCCGAATCGGGCTATCCCGGCGTCAACACCGAGCCGCTCTTCGGACTGGTGGCGCCCGCGCAGACGCCGCGCGAGATCGTCGCGCAAATTCAATCAGTCGTGGCGACGTCTGTGGTCAGCGGTGAACTCAATGCCAAGTTGAAGGGCATTGGATTTACGCCGATCGGCAGCACGTCCGAGGCGTTTGCCGAAACGATCAAGAAAAACATCGCGATGTGGACCGACGTGATTCGTCGCGGCAATATCAAGCCGGAGTAGGCCATGACACTCAACTATTGCGGGTTGCGTCGCGCGGTCACCTCACACACTCGCGACGCCGTGCTGGCCGATTTCCCCGAGATCCTGTTGATCGAAGATGCGGTCTTGCGTGCGCTGACCGTGGAAGCGTGGAGCTACGCGCTGTGCTGCTCCGACTTCGAGCGCATCACCGATATGCCGCCGGAGGGCAATCCAGGGTCGCCGGTGCTCAAGCGGGGGACACAGGCCGATCACCTTCGCGGCGTCGTTCGTTTGGCGCTGCGGCTGGCCGACGAGTTTCGCAGCGCTTGGGACGACGTGGTCATCAATCAAGACGTACTGATCGCTGCCGCCGTGTGCCACGACGTGGGCAAACCGTATGAGTTCGATGTGAAGAACCGCGCACGTTGGGCCAGCGATCCCTCGGCGAGCGGGCAGCCGGCTTTCCGGCATTCGGTATTCGGCATGCACGTGTGCCTGACCGTGGGCTTGCCCGAAGAGATTGCGCACGTGGCGGTGGGCCATTCGATGGAAGGGCAATTCATGGGGCTGAGCACCGAGTGCGTGCTGGTGCGGCAGGCCGACCACTGCTGGTGGCAAGTCGCCGGTGCCGTGGGGTTGACGGTGCCCAACACGCTTGGCGCAAGCCATGCGTTGAGCCGGCCGCGCGCACTACGATCCGAGTCCGCCACGTTCGCGACGTGAGGTGGTCGATCGACGCGGCCGCCTTGCGCGGCGGCGCGCCGACTATTGCGCGCCGACTATTGCGCGACGCCTACAACCCGCCGTCGTTCAACCGATACCAAGTCACGACGGCATTCACGTACAACCGGCGCAAGCCATACATCGGAAACGGCACGATCGACGTGATCGGCACCGGCAGCGCTTTCACATCGCCGCTTGCCACATAGGCCGCCATCGCCTGCCCCATGCGCGTCTGCAATCCGACGCCGCGCCCTTGGCAGCCGATGTCGACCAGCAGGCCGGGCTCGGGCTGATGCAGGTGGGGCAAATAGTCGCGGGTGATGGCCACCCGGCCGCACCAGCGGTAGTCGAAGCCGATGCCGGCTGCCTGCGGAAACATCTTGGCGACGACGCGTTCGAGATGCTTCCAGTCTTCCACGCCGCGCGGCTCGCGAAAAGGGCCACGTCCGCCCATCAGCAGCCGGCCGGTGTGATCCAGGCGGAAGTACAGCAGCAAGTTCCGCGTGTCGGAACACACATGACCTTCAGGGAAGATCGTGGCGCGCACCTCGGGCGGCAGCGGTTTGGTCGCGACCTGGAAGGTATTGGCATCGATGATGGTGGTGTTGAGCTTCGGCACCAGCGTGCCGCCGCCGTAAGCGTTGGTGCACATCACCACGCGGTCGGCGTCGATCGTATAGCCATTGGCACCGTGCACCGTCCATGTATTGCCTTCGCGGCTGAGGCGCGCGACGGGGGAGTCGGTGTAAACCGTGGCGCCTTCCTGGATGGCCGCGCGGGCCAGGCCGCGCACGTAGCTCAGCGGTTGAATGGTGCCGGCACGTTCGTCGACCCAGCCGCCCAGATAGCGGTCGGTGCCAATCAGGGCCGCGGTCTCGGCGCGGCTCAGATACTTCACCGGGGCACCGAGCCTGGCCCACTGGGCCGCACGCTTCTGCGCCGTATCCAGGGCGGCAGCCGTATGCGCGCCTTGTATCCACCCACGGCGCACATGCGGTACGTCCATCTTGTACTGCGCGATCAGGTCGAACACGGCATCGGCTGTGCCGCCGGCGAAGTCGACGATCTGGCGGCCGCGCTCGGGACCATACATCGTCATGAGTTCGTCGGGGTCATACTTCAAACCCGGAATCACCTGGCCGCCATTGCGTCCGGATCCGCCGAAACCGATTTCGCGCGCCTCGACCACCACGGCACGGATGCCTTGCTTGGCGAGGTGCAAGGCGGTGCTCAAGCCGGCGTAGCCCGCGCCGATGATGGCCACGTCGGTGCGGATGGCGCCGCTGAGCGTTGCCGTCTGCGGCGGGGCTGCGGCGGTTGCCGCCCACAACGATGGCGCCAGCGGAAACGGTTCTTGAGGCATAACGACTCCTGGTCTTACATGGGGTGCAGCACGCGCCGCAGAAAATCTTGCGTACGCGGATGTTGCGGATGGTTCAGGATTTCCTGCGACGGGCCTTGTTCGACGATCACGCCGCCGTCGATGAACACCACGCGATCGGCCACTTCCTTGGCGAAGTGCATTTCGTGTGTGACGACGACCATGGTCATGCCGTCTTCGGCCAGTTTGCGCATCACGTTCAACACATCGCCCACCAGTTCGGGGTCGAGCGCGCTGGTGGGCTCATCGAAAAGAATGGCTTTGGGCTGCATGGCGAGCGCGCGGGCGATCGCCACGCGCTGTTGCTGGCCGCCCGAGAGCTGCGGCGGGTGCACGTCGGCCTTGTCGGCGAGCCCCACGCTCTCCAGCAGCGCGCGACCCCGTTCCAGTGCCTGCGCACGAGGCTCGCCTTTCACGAAAATCGGGCCTTCGACCACATTTTCCAGCGCGGTGCGATGGGGAAACAGGTTGAAGCGCTGGAAGACCATCGAGACTTGCGTGCGGATGCCGGCGATCGATTTGGCATCGGCATCCACCTTGACGCCGTCGACCGTGATGCTGCCGCCGTTGTAGCGTTCCAGCCCATTGATACAGCGCAGGATGGTGGACTTGCCGGAGCCGGACGGCCCCACGATGCACACCACTTCGCCCTTGGCAACGCTGGCGTCGATGCCCTTGATTACCTCGAGCGCGCCATAGCTCTTGCGGACGTCTTTCATTTCAATCATTTGGAGGCGTTCCTTTTTTCGAGATGGCGCACGAACAAAATCAACGGCACGCACATCACGAGATACATCAGTGCCACCAGGCTGAATACCGTCGCGTTCTTGAACGACGACATGGCGATCAGCTTGCCTTGCAGCGCGAGCTCGGCCACGGTGATGGTAGAGGCTTGCGACGAATCCTTGAGCATCATGATCATGATGTTGCCGTAGGGCGGCAGCACGATCTTCACGGCCTGAGGCAGCACCACGCGGCGCATGGTCATGCTCCAGCTCATGCCCATCGACATGGCGGCCTCGATCTGACCCCGGTCGATGGCCTGAATGCCGGCACGGAAATTCTCGGCCTGATAGGCGGAGTAGGCGATGCCCAGACCGATGATCGCTGCTTGCACAGCCGACAGCGAAACGCCGAAATCCGGCATCACGAAGTAGATGTAGAAGAGCAATACGATGATGGGGATGCCGCGCAGCACGTTGATGATGCCCGCACTGACTTTCTCCAGAATCGTGATGCCCGACACGCGCATCAAAGCCCATACCAAGCCGAGCACGGTGGAAAGCAGCAACGAACCGATCGCTACGATGACGGTTAACTTTGCGCCCTGCAGGAGGATGGGGAAGAACTCTGCGGCGTCTTTAAAAAACTGTTCCATCTTGTCCGGTCACAAGTACAGGCTAGGCCTTTGAAGCGGTTGCCAGCGCATGCGCGCAGGCCGCCGATCATGCAGGGCAATCGCGGTGCAGCGAGGCGCAAGCCTCGCCACGTCGGACTGCGGTGGGCAGCAAGGGCAAATGTCTCGTTTTGCGCCGTGCCGCGTTTACCGTGCTTACGAGTTGCTCAAGCCCCATTTTTTCAGAATGGTCTCGATTTCGCCTTTGCTTTGCAGCGACTTCAACGCCGTGTTGATTTTCTCGAGCGTGGCCGTGTCGTCCTTGCGCACGGCCAAGCCCAGACTACCCAACACGGTCGGCTTGTAGCTCTTGGCCATTTGCAGGTTGGGATAATTGCCTTGGCTGATGATGTAAGTCGCGATCGGGAAATCCATGAATCCGCCCTGGATTCGGCCGGCATTGGCGTCACGCATCATGTCTTGCGGGTTGTCGTAGAGCTTGACCTCTTTGAACATGCCCGATTTCTGCACCGGCTCGACGAAGGCGGTGCCGATCTGCACGCCGACGATCATGTCTTTCATGTCTGCGAAGCTGGTGTACGCCTTGTTGTCCGACTTCGGCACCATCAAGCCTTCGCCGTAGCGATAGATGGGTTCCGAGAACGAAACGACTTCCTGGCGCGGCGGGGTGATGAACATGGCGGCCGAAATGATGTCGATACGCTTGGAGGTGAGCGATCCGATCAATGCCGAGAATGCCATCGGTTCGATCTGCACCTCGAAGCCCGCCTCCTTGCTCACGGCGCGGACGATATCGACCATGACGCCTTGAATGGTGTTGGTTTTGGTGTCGAGAAACGTGAACGGGCTGCCGGTGGGCGTCGAGCCCACCTTGACGGTTTGCGCCGTGGCCGCGGTGCCGGCCGCGATGGAAAGTGCGGCAACCAGGGAAACGACGAGAGATTTCAATTGCATGGCGGAGTCCTTTTAGAAAGGTATTTTGAGGCGAGCAAAAATCGGTAATGACACAGACACAAGAATGAGCGGACGCGCAGCGCGGGGCTGGACAAAAAAACGGTTAGGGCGGCGGGTCGCAGTCGATATTGGAAATGGCCCAGATGACCTGTGTGGGCGAACTGCCGGGATTGCGCCAGCGGCGCGGCGTGCGGCTCGCATAGCAAAAGCTGTCGCCCGCACAAAGCAGCACCACCCGATTTTCGATCCAGAGTTCAAGCGCGCCTTCCACGATGAAGCCCACGTGTTCGCCGCGCTCGGTGGTAAACAAGGCGTCGCTGGACGATCCGCCTGGCGCAATGAAGGCTCGGCATAGATCGAGGCTCTGTGCAGCGGGCGGCGTGAAGATCTCCTTGTCGACACCGCGCTCGCTCATTTGCATCCGGCGATGCTGGCCGGCGCGCGCCACGAAGCCATCCGCTTCGCCGGTGTGCGGCTCGACGTTACGCAGGAGTGAGTCGGGCGTGACACCATACTCGTGCGCGAGGAGTCCGAGCGTTTTGACAGAGACGGAACTCAGGCCGCGTTCGATTTGGCTCAGCAGCCCAAGAGACAGGCCGCACGCTTGCGATACGTTGGCCAGCGAGCGATGCTGTGCCTTGCGCAGCAGCCGGAGTTGCTGACCCAGCCATAGATCGATCGCCGTCTGCGGATGCAGCGTAGGCGTCTTTTCTGGCAGTACGGCGGCAGCGCCTGTCATATTGAAAATTTCACATAACTGGAAGTTTCAATACTAGGCGGGCCTTATTACCGCCACAACTTAGGCGCATCCCTAAGAGGGTTTACGCCTAGACCGCAGTGCCTAGGCACACACGAGCGTGCTCAGGCGAAAAAATAAGCATCGCAAGCCTTGCCTGCGATGCCGATCCGGCGGACGAATCACTCCGCCCGGCATTCACACGTTAGTCGAGTTGGATTTTGGCTTTCTCGGCCAGCGCTTTCATGACGGGGACATCGCGTTGGATACGCGCATCCACGGCGGCGCCATTGGCATAATCGGGTTCGAAGCCGTTCTCGGCCATTTTCTTTTGAAACGTGGGATCGGCCACGATCTCGGCCAAGGCTTTCTCAAGCGTGGCTCGGGCTTCGGTGGGCAAACCGCGCGGGCCCACGACCGCCAGCCACGTATCCATCTTGGCATCCGGATAGCCGCTTTCTGCCGCCGTGGGCACGTCCGGCAACAAGGCGGAGCGCGACGGGGCCGTCGTGACGATGGCGCGTACGGCGCCGGCTTTCACTTGAGGAATGGCGGCGGCGGTGGTGTCGACGGAGTAGGGAATCTGGCCGCCGATCAGATCGGTCATGGCCGGTGAGCTACCTTTGTATGGCACGTGCGTAAGGGTGATGCCGGCCGCCGAGGCCAACATTTCAGCGGCGAAATGGGCCGTGGTACCCGAGCCGAACGAGCCGTAAAACACCTTGCCCGGCTCGGCTTTGGCCTGCTCCACAAACGACTTCAGATCCTTGGCAGGCGCGTTCTTGTTGGCCAGCAGCATCAATCCGGTGCTGCCCACTTGGCCGATGGCGTCGTAACTGGTGGTGGGATCGTACGGCAGGTTCTTGTAGATCGCCGGATTGACCGTGAAGGTGGTCGTGGAGGTCAGCATCAGCGTGTAGCCGTCCGGCTTGGCTTTGGCCACGTAGCCGGCACCAATGCTCGTGCCCGCGCCGGCACGGTTCTCGACCACCACGGTTTGTCCAAGCCGATTACCCAATTCGGCGGCAACCAGACGACCCAATACGTCGGTGGCGCCGCCGGCCGGGAACGGAATGACCATTTGCAGGGGCCGCTCCGGAAAGGCGGCCACCGCGGCCAGCGGTTGCGTCAACGCGAGGCAAGCGGCCGCCTGGGCGGTCAAACGAAGAATAAGGCGTGCGTTCATGAACAGATTTCCCTTTGAGAATAGATGCCCGTTTGACGAGTCTTGTAGTGAAAGGCGTTACACCGGCGCGGTATGCGCATCGGTCGAAGCCGGGCCGTGAGCGGCGCCGGGAGGATGTGTGACGATGGACTTGAGATCGACTTGCGTAGCGAGCAACCGGTCCACATCGGGGAGAGGACGGGCCAGTTCAGGATTGCGGTCGAAGGCAGACTCAAGTGCCTCGGCGCGATCGAGCAGCAGGGCATCCTCGCGAAACCCGCCGATGACCTGCAAGCCAAACGGCATGCCGAGGTGATCGCGACCGCACGGCATGGAGAGCGCCGGATTGGTGGCCAGCGTGACCACGTAGGTGAGCGCCAACCAGCGATAGTAGTTTTCAAGCGGCCGGCCGTTGACCGACTCCAGATACAGTTGCGACCACGGAAACGGCGAGACCGGTGTGGTGGGGGACAGGATCAAGTCATACTGATCGAACAGCGCTTGAAAAGTGCGGAAGATGCGCGTTTGTTCGGCATGGGCTGCCGCCACGTCTTCGAGCGACATCTTGATGCCCAGTTCAAAATTGGCGCGGCTGTTGGGGCCGAGCGATGCCGGATCCTTGCGGTACGCGTCGCGCATGCTGATGACGAAATTCTGGGCGCGGATCACATCGAAGCTGCGGTGTGCATCGCGCATGTCGAACGAGACCGGCTCGCACGATTTGACCAAGGGCGCAATGGCGGCAATCTTCTCGCGAAACACGCGGCGGATATCGTCATCCACATCGCACACGCCAAAGTCTTCCGTGTAGCCGATGCGCAGGCCGTTGAGATCCTGCGCGCTACCATTGAAAGCGCCGGCGGGTACGTCATAGGTGAGCGGGTCGGCGCGATGCATGCCGGCCGTTGCGGCCAGTTGCAGGCGGGCATCCGCTATGGTGCGGGCCATGGGCCCCACGACTGAAATGCCGGTCCAGCCCAGCGGCTTGCGCTCGCTGGGCACCAGGCCCGGCGACGTGCGAAAGCCCACCACGCCGCATTTTGCGGCCGGGATGCGCAGTGAGCCGCCGGTATCGGAACCGCTGCACAGCGGCACCATGTCCAGTGCCAACGCAGCAGCCGAACCGCCGGATGACCCACCCGCGTTGAGTGCGGGGTTGAAGGGATTGCCGGTGGCGCCCCACACCGCATTGCGTGAGTTGGCGCCCGCGCCCATTTCGGGAACGTTGGTTTTACCCACGACGATGGCGCCCGCCTGCCGCAAGCGGCTGACCAGCACGTTATCGGCGGCGGGGATGTTGTCGCGATAGAGCGGCGAACCGTAGGTGGTCAACAGCCCTTCGGTTTCTTCGAGATCCTTGATGCCGATGGGCAATCCGTGCAACAGGCCCAAGGGCTGGCCCGCGCGCACGGCGGCATCGGCCGCCTGCGCTTCGGCGCGCGCGCGATCGAAGCAGGTCGCGGTAAACGCGTTAACGGCAGGATTGGTGTGCGCGATGCGTGCCAGGCAGGCATCGAGCAGGTCGATGGGCGACAACTGCCGGGCACCTATGCGGCGGCGCAGTTCTACAGCGGAGAGTTCGGTAAGTGAAGTCACAAGCGTCAATTCCAGTAAGCGGCCAGCGCGAGAGGATCAGTGGGCGGCAGCGGTCGTGAGCGCCAGGCCGCGGGCCTGGAAACGGTCATGCTCGGCCTGCGGCACCAACGCGCCGCCGGTGCTCCATAGCACATGAGTGGCGTGCGGCAGGGCCGCGCGGGCGCCGATGCGATCGAGTAGTGCGAGACCTGCAGCGGTATCGGTCAACCACCGCGGACCTGAAAAGCCTGCGGCGGCCGAAGGTTCGATAAGCACGTTCTCGGTGGTGGCCAACGCATGGATGTCACGAAACAGACGATCGTCCTCGACCGTGAATACACCGGCGAGCAGGTCGCGCATCAGCGGCGCCACCAGTGGCGATGCCAGGCCCACCGCGAGGCCATCGGCCTCGGTACGATTGTCCAAGCCGATGTCATACACGGAGAGGGGCGCGTCGCTGCCGCTGGCCAGTTGCACCAGCATGCAGGGGGACGCGACCGGTTCGGCGAAAACGCAGTGCACAAACTCACCGAAGCGCTGCTTCAGGCCAAACGCGATGCCGCCCGGCGCGCCACCCACGCCGCACGGCAAATAGACGAACAGCGGATGCGCGGCATCCACCGGCCGGCCCGCTGCGTGCAGTTGCGCTGCCAGTTCATCCGCGGCAACGGCATAGCCCAGGAAGAGGGCTTCGGATTGCTCGTCGTCGACGAAATAGGCATGCGGGTCGCTGTCGGCCACTTGCCGCCCAGCGTCGACCGCGCGCGCGTAGTCGCCTGCGTGCTCGACGACTTCCGTGCCATTGGCGCGCAAGCGGTCTTTTTTCCATTGCTTGGCGTCGGACGACATGTGCACGACCGCACGAAACCCGAGTGCTGCCGAAATGGTGCCGATGCCCAATCCGAGATTGCCGGTGCTGCCTACGGCGACGGTGTACGTCGAAAACAGGGCACGTGCTTCGGCGCTGTCGAGCGCCGGCACGGCATCGCCGGTTTTTGCAGCATGCGCATCCAGCAAGCGCTCGGCGAAGGACAGCACCTCGTGAAAGCCGCCGCGCGCCTTGACCGAGCCGGCCACCGGCAGCGCATGGTCGCACTTCAAGTACCACGTGCCGGCCGCGCCTTGGCGTGTGTCGAGTTCAGCCTGTAACTGTGCCAGCGGCAAGAGGGGCGACTCCACCTGGCCGGCGGATTCGCGCAGCTCTGGGAAAATGCGCGCCATCACATCGGCGTGGCGCTGTAGACGCGCAGCTGCCTGCTGCATCGTTTCTGCGCCCTCGAAATCCCCCTGCGCGCGGGGCTGATAGCGGTCGTTGACCCAAAGCGTCTCGGTCTTGTCGCGCAACGCGCGCAGCAGGTCGGGGGGCAGGGCGTTCGGCAAACTCATCGGGGCATCCATTCAAAGCATCCCGCAACGACATCGGGATGGACATTAAAGCCAGGGTGTTGGGCCCATTCTTGGCGATGCACCGCCGTGGCGCAAACGATAGTTCCTAACGCCAGCTATTAGTTAAACTATCAGCTATGTCACTTTCCGCTTCGATGCTCGGCGCGCTGCGCTGTTTCGATGTGGCTGCCCGCCACTGCAATTTCACACGCGCCGCCGAAGCCCTGCACATCACGCCGGGCGCCGTCAGCCAGACGATCAGGCAACTGGAAGCGCAACTGTCGGTGGCGCTGTTCGTGCGGCTGCCACGCGGTCTGGCGTTGACCGATGCCGGCCGTCGCCTGCACGCGGTGGTGTCCGATCACCTGGCCGGGCTGTCCGAAGCGGTGGCGCGCATCAGTGCAACGCCCAATACGCTGCGCGTCACCTGCTCGCCGTCCTTTGCGATGATGTGGCTCATGCCGCGCATGGCCCGATTTCATCGCGACCATCCCGATATCGAAATCAAGCTGGTGGCGGAGTTTCAACGCGTCGACCGGCACGAGATGCTGGCCAGCGGCACCGACTGCGCCATCCGCTACGACCCGATCGATTACGACGAAATTCATGCGGTGACATTGATGCCGGAAACCTTGATTCCCGTCGCCAGTCCGCAACTGGTGGCGGCGCATGCACCGCTGAAGGGACGCGCCTTGCTCGCGGCCTGCACGTTGTTGCACGATGCAGCCCCTTGGGACGGCGCCACGCCGGACATCGAATGGCAGACCTGGCTCGCGAAGGTTTTTCCGGACTGGGAAAGTGGGCAAGCGGGCGGTGCGAATCAGGAGTTCAACTTGTCCATGCTGAGCCTGATGGCGGCGCGCAGTCACCAGGGCATTGCCATGGGGCGGCGGGCATTGGTGGCCGAGGATTTGCAATCGGGGAGTCTGGTCGACGTAAGCGCAGGCGCTGCCGTGACGTCGCCCGGCCGGTATGTGCTGCTGACGATATCGGACGATGACGCGCGTGTGGCCGCCTTCAGTATCTGGCTCGCGGCAGAATGTGCGCGGTTTTTACAAACGGGGCAGTGATCGCGTTGCAACACCGGCAGCACGATCGGGCGGCCGGGTTGTATCGTGAACCATCGAACACGCTCAGGAGAAACGCATGGCACAAGCGCAGGGCAGACGCAATTTCGTGAAGGCAGTGGCCGCGACAGGCGGTGTGGCCGCATTGAGCACCGGGGGCGCCTCACAAGTGTTGGCCGCCAATACGCCGCTGCAAGGTGAAACGGCGGTAGCCGCAAACACCCCTGCAAGCAGTGCGACAGTGGGCGCGAACGACAGTGCCGCCGCGGCAGGATCGGCAGCATCTTCCGCAATGGGCGCCTTGCGCGATGGCCGCGGCAGCATCACCGACGTGCCCGGCATCAAGGTGGGGCATTTCACCGACTCCCGGCGTCCCACGGGGTGCACGGTCATTCTCACGGAAGCCGGCGCCACGGGCGGGGTGGATGTGCGCGGTGGCGCGCCCGGCACCCGCGAAACCGATCTGCTCAATCCCACCAATCGCGTTGAGAAAGTGCACGCCGTGGTGCTCTCCGGCGGCAGCGCATTCGGTCTGGATACGGCCACGGGTGTCATGCGTTATCTGGAGGCGCGCGGCATCGGGTTCGACGTCGGCGTCGCGCGCGTGCCTATCGTGCCCGCTGCCGTGTTGTTCGACCTAGGGGTGGGTGACGCACGCATCCGGCCCGATGCCGATGCCGGCTATGCGGCCTGCGAGGCGGCGAGTGCCGACGCACCGGCCGAAGGCAACGTGGGCGCGGGGGCAGGCGCCACGGTCGGCAAGCTTTACGGTGGCAAGCGCGCCATGAAATCCGGCATCGGTAGCGCGTCGCTCAGCGTGGGCGGGGTAACGATCGGCGCCATCGTGGCGGTAAATGCCGTGGGCGATGTGATCGATCCACGGTCCGGCGCTGTCATCGCGGGGGCGCGCACCGCCGATGGAAAACGATTGCTCGACACGCGGGCGGCCATCCTGAGCGGTGACTTGCCTACGTCGATGCAAACGGGCGCCGCCACCACGATCGGCGTCATTGCAACGGATGCCACGCTGACCAAAGCCGAGGCGCAGAAGATCGCCCAGATGGCCCACGATGGCCTGGCGCGCAGTATCAATCCCATCCATACGCTGTCGGATGGCGACACGATTTTTACCGTGGCCACGGGCGTATCGAAGGCCCGCGGCAACGTGATGCTGCTGGGCGTGCTGGCAGCCGAAGTGATGGCGATGGCCGTTGTGCGTGCTGCGCGTTCCGCGCAGGGTATCCCGGGTTTTCCGGCGGCCGGAGATCTGCAGGCGACGGCGTGACATTCCCTTCACCCGCCGATCCGAGGCGCCGCGGATGCGTCGGGAAGGCGCTGTGAAGCTCCGCGCATCTTCGCGGCTACCGACCTACCGCACCACCTGCCAGCGCTCGGATTCGCCGGGGTAGATCACGCCATATTGCTCGATGGCGGCGGCGTCGAACGTAAATCCTAAACCCGGCTCGCGGGGCAGCAGCAGATCCCCGTCTTCAGCCGTCAATTGACGGTCGATCAAGCGCCTGAAATTGACGATGGAATCGTCCGGCATCCATTCCACATAGGTGGCGTTGGGGGTGCTGGCCACCAGATGCACGTGGACGTCGTGCCACGCATGCGGGGCAACGGTGATGCCGTGACTGTCGGCCGTGGCGGCGATGCGTCGCCATTCGGTAATGCCGCCGCATACCGTGGCGTCCGTCTGCAGAAGCGTCGTCGCGCCGCTTTGCATCAATTCCTTGAATCGCCAGCGACCGGCCTCCACTTCACCGGTGGCGACGGTGACGGGTGTGGCACGCGCCAGCCGAGCATGATTGTCGATGTCGTCGGGTGAAAACGGTTCCTCGATCCAGAAGGGCCGATACGGCTCGAAGGCGCGCATGTACTCAAGCGCCGTCGGCAGATCGCGCCACGCGTTGTTGGCGTCGAGCATCAGCCGCACGTCGTCGCCGATCGCTTCCCGCACGGCGGCGATGCGCTTGCGTTCGCCGGACACGCTCTCGAGCCCGACCTTCATTTTTACCGCGCGAAATCCCTCACTCACGTGCTGGGCCATTTCGGCGGCAAGCTTGTCCGGCGTCTTGCCAGGTAGGTAGTAGCCACCGCTCGCGTACGCAGGCACGCGGTCCCGTGCCACCGCGCCAAGATACTGATAAAGCGGCAGCGCGGCGCGCCGCGCATTCAGGTCCCACAGCGCGGTATCGATGGCCGAGAGCGCGCGCATGACCCCGCCGGCGCGCCCCAGCAAGAGCGCCTCTTGATAAAGTTCCGTCCACAACCCTTCCACACGCAAGCTCTCCTGGCCGATGAGCCTGGGCGCGAGAATGTCCGTGACGGCGACCGCCAGCAGGCGTCCGCCGCTGTTGACCGCGTAGCAGTAGCCAAGGCCCTCTTGTCCATCCGTCGACCGGATGCGAATCAGGCAATACTCGCGCGCGGTGACCTGGCGCGTGGCGAACGTGACCGGACTCGCCAACGGCACGCGGGCAATGCAAACGGAAACGGATTCAATGGTCGGCATGAGGATTCGGATCTCGGGAAGTGGAAGAAGGTTTGGCGCGCGTTGGACCGGTACTTACTCGGCCTTGATGTTGCTTTGCTTGATGACGTCGGTCCATTTGACCTTTTCGCTGTCGATCAACTGCTGAAACTGCGCAGGCGATTCGTCGAGCGACGTCAGGCCCATCTCGTCTAGTCGCGCCTTGATGGCCGGTTGTTGCATCACGCGCGAAATTTCCTTGTGGATGTAGGCGATCGTCTGGGGCGGCGTGCCGCGCGGCGCGATGATGCCGAACCACACATTGGCCTCATAACCCGGCACGCCGGACTCTGCCAGTGTGGGCACATCGGGCAACTGGGCCAGACGTTGCCGGGAGGTGACGCCAAGGGCTTTCAGCTTTTGCTGCTTGATGAAAGGCAGGCTTTGCGTGGGCGTGGCGAAGATCAGCGGAATTTGGCCGCCGATCACATCGGTTTGCGCCGGCGCACCGCCTTTGTAAGGGATGTGATTCATCTTGACGCCCGCCATCTGGTCGAACAGTTCGAGCGATATGTGCTGCGTCGATCCTTGCCCGGGTGTGCCGAAATCGATCCCGCTATCCTTGGCCTTGGCCAGCCGGATCAGGTCGGGCACATTGCTGGGGCCGAATTTGGGATTGGCCACCAGCACAAACGGCGTATCCGCAATCAGCGAGACAGGCGCAAAATCAGTGAGCGTATAGCTGAGATTGGGATAAAGCAGGGTATTGGTCACGTGCGAAGAGATCACCAACATGAGCGTGTATCCATCGGGATCGGCACGCTTGAGTTCGCCAGTTGCGATGGTGCTGTTGGCACCCGGTTTGTTTTCCACCACCACCGGTTGCGGCCACGACTTCGAGAGTTCGGCAGCCACCATGCGCGCCACGGTGTCGTTGGATCCGCCCGGGGCCATGCCGACCATCAAACGCACCGGTTTATTGGGATAGTCCGCAGCCGCGAACGCCGGGGCTGCCAGCACAAGCGCGGCGGCGCTCAGACAGCCGCATAGGGCGGCATAGGTCAGACGCTTCATGGATTGTCTCCTCAGAATATTTCTGATGTTGTGCGTCCATGCTAATGCGTCGTCCTAGCCGATAAATGGATAATTTCGTTTAGCGTATCGAGAAAATCGATGAATCTTCCGCGGTTAGCGGGGTGCGCATGCGGGCTCGGGCTTGCCTGCGTATCCGAGGCTTAGCGTGCGGCGGCGCCCGCTGGCGCCATGGCCTCGACCGCGTCTTTGAAATGCGTGCGCAGCAGCGCCAGCAAGGCTTGGGCGGCCAGCGAGTCCGTAGTGTCGGTTCGACGGGCCAGGCAGATGTCGCGCTCGTTGATGGGCAGCGAAACGGGTATGGCATGCAGGCCGGCAAGCTGAAACTGAAACAGCGCCAACGTGGGAGCGATGGTGACGCCCAAACCGGCAGCGACCAGGCCGGCGGCTGTCGACAGGCTGTTCACTTCGTACGAACGCAGCCACTGACGCGGATAGATGGCGGCGTCCAGATGCTGCCGAATGCTGCTGTTGCGTTCGAAGCCAATAACGGGATAAACCAGGATGTCCTGCACGTCCAGGCGCGCGCGTGTGGCCAATGGATGGGTGTGCGGGCAAATCAGATAGAAGGTATCGCGGGCGAGCACTTCAATCGCGAGTTCGGTGCTGGGCGATACGGCAGCGCACAGTGCAAAATCCACCTGGCGGTTGCGCACCATATCGACGCAGACCGTGCTGGCCACGTCCTGCACTTCTACGGAAATGCCCGGAAAGTCGCGCGTGAATCGCGCGAGCAACCCGGGCAGGATGCCCGACGAAATCGAAGGGATGGCGGCCAACGCAACCCGGCCCTTGCGGCGCTCCACATAGTCGCGCATTTCGGCCAGCCCGCGTTCGATTTCGGGCAGCAGATGCGCGACCACCTGCTGGAAAGCCGCGCCTTCGGCGGTGAGGTCGACATTGCGGGTGTTGCGCGAAAAGAGCTTCAGTCCCAGATCGCTTTCGAGATTGGAGATCAGCGCGCTGAAGGCGCTTTGCGTGAGACAGCAATGCTCGGCGGCGCGGGTGAAGTTGCGCAGGCTGGCCAACGCCGTGAAGGCCTTCATGTGGCGTAGCGAGAGATTCATGAGCTTGGGGCTCCTGCATGGGCGTGGTCGGGCGCTCGGGCGCCAGTGCATGGGATCATCTTAAATCCGCCAGCCACCGAGCCGAGCGCCATACATTCACGTCGTTCATCGCTGTCCATCGTCACCGCGCCTCTGACGCGGTGCCGTTGGATGTGCCGGCATGCCGGGTCAGTCCGCCTGAGACGATACCGACGACGGCAAGCTGACTTCCGCACTCGACGCCTGGCGCGTCTGCCGGATCGTCAACCGGTGATGTCCGCCTTGCAGCGGCACGCGCACGGGGGCGCCGGTCGATGCGCCGCTTTCATCGCGCATCATCTCCACGCCATCCAGTTGTGCCTGATAGTGGATGGGTGGCCGCGCGGCGGGTGCGCCGGCCTCGATCGTCGGCATCGTAGGAGACGGCGCGACGGTGACGCTGATGGCGTAGTGAGTGTCGCCAATCGTGATGGTGGCCTCGAATCCAGGCCAATCGGCCGGCAACCGCGGATCGATCGACAATCCGCCGTCGACCTGCCGAATGCCGAGGATGCCTTCCACACCCGCCTGGTGCATCCAGCCTGCGGAACCGGTGTACCAGGTCCAGCCGCCACGCCCGGTGTGGGGCGCCACGGCATATACGTCGGCCGCCACCACATAGGGCTCGACTTTGTAGCGGGCGACCGCATCGGGATGGCGCGCATGATTGATGGGATTCAGGCGTGCAAAGAGACGATGGGCGCGATCGCCGTCGTCCAATGCGGCGAAGGCCAGGATGTTCCACATGGCCGCATGGCTGTACTGTCCGCCGTTTTCGCGCAAACCCGGCGGGTAACCGGCGATGTAGCCAGGATCGCGTGACGGGTGGTCGAAAGGCGGCGCGAAGAGCAGCGACAGATCGTGGTCGTCCGAAATAAGGTGCTGTTCGACGGACGTCATCGCCATGCGCGCGCGTGCCGGATCGGCCGCTTGCGACAGCACGGCCCAGGATTGCGCGATGGCGTCGATGCGGCACGCTTCGCTATCCTTGGCGCCCAGCCAGGTGCCGTCGTCGAAGGTGGCACGCCGATACCATGCGCCGTCCCACGCGCTGTGCTCAATGGCCTGGCGCACGGCGGCGGCATGGGCGCGCCAGGCGGCGGCACGTGCGGGCGCCTGCGCTTCGGCAAGTGGCGCGAAGATCGCGATGGCCCGGATCTGCAACCATCCCAGCCACACGCTCTCGCCGCGGCCATGCTCACCCACTTTGTTCATCCCATCGTTCCAATCCCCGGTGCCCATCAACGGCAGTCCGTGTTGACCGACGCGTGTGAGGCATTGATCCAGTCCGCGGGCACAATGCTCGAGCAAACTCGCCGACTCGTCACCGGTCATCGGTTGGAAGAACGCATCGTGTTCCTCAGGCGCCAGCCGAGCGCCTTCGATGAACGGCACCGAGTCCGCCAGAACCGCGGCGTCGCCCGTGCGCGCGACGTAGGTGGCGACGGCGTAGGCCAGCCATACGCGATCGTCGGAGATGTGCGTGCGCACACCCTGGCCCGAGTGCGGGAGCCACCAATGTTGTACGTCACCTTCGGGAAATTGACGTCCGGCCGCCCGCAGCAAGTGACTGCGGGTTTCTTGCGGCATGGCCAGCGTGAGCGCCATGCCGTCTTGCAGTTGATCCCGAAAGCCGTAGGCGCCGCTCGCCTGGTAGAACGCCGATCGGGCCCACACGCGGCAGGCCAGCGTTTGATAGAGCAGCCAGCCATTGAGCATGATGTCCATGGCGCGATCGGGCGTCTTGACCTGAACGGTGCCCAGTACGCCATCCCAATGCGCCGTCAGGCGTTCGAGTGCGGCGTCGAGGTCGGCGCCGCGCATTTTCAGCACCAGCGCACGGGCCTCTTCGGTTGAGGCGCACTGACCCATCAGGTAGGTGGTCTCGATCGACTCGCCCGGCGCGAGTTCGAACACCCGTTGCAGCGCCCCGCAGGGGTCGATGCCGGCACCGGTGGTGCCGGGCAAGGGCGGCGGGCTGTACAGTGCCGCCGGCCGGGCGAGACTGCCGTTGCGGCCAATGAATGCCGTTCGGTCGCCCGTATACGAGGTTTGCAGGCCGGCCAGATCCATGAAAGCCACCCGGTCGGTAAAGACCATGCTGTATGGATTGCGAGCGAAAAGTGCGCCACATTCTTCATCGATCTCGGTGACGATGAACGGTGCGGAGGCGCCGCGCAACGTGCCGAGCACCCATTCCGCATACGCGGTCACCGACACCCGGCGGGTGCGGCCCGACAGGTTGCGCAGCACCATGCGCGAGATCTTGACCGGATCCTCCAGCGGCACGAATTCCAGCAGATCCAGTGCGATGCCGTGGGCCATGTGTTCGAAACGGCTATAGCCGAAGCCGTGCCGCGCAACATAGGTGCCATCATCGCGTATCGGCTGGGCGCAGGCCGAGCAGACGTCGCCCGTTACCTCATCCCGCACGTAGATCGCTTCGCTCGGGGGATCGACGACAGGATCGTTTGACCATTGCGTGAGCTGATTCTCGCGGCTGCTGCCGGCCCACGTATAGCCGTTGCCTTCGGCCGACACCTGGCAACCGAACGTCGGGTTGGCGATCACGTTGATCCAGGGGGCCGGCGTCACCGTATCCTTCTCCAAGACGACCACATACTCGCGGCCGTTCTTGGCAAAACCGCCCAAGCCATTGAAGAATTCCAGGGCATCCGTGTCGATCGTTACCGTGCCTGTGGCCGTCGGCGCAACCGGGGTTGGCGTGTAGGCGACCGGTTTGGGCATCGGCAGGGCGAGCGCGGGCATCCGTGCCAATTGAGTGGCGATCGAACCGCGTCTGGCGATGAGGGCGATCCGCGCCACGGCCTGCAGCAGCGCCCGGGCTTCCACTGTCATCAGATCGGCGCGCAAGGTGTAGACGGTGCCTTGCGCCAGGCCCTTGAGCGCCGGGCGCGCCTGGTTGCTGCGCACGGCCGTGTCGATTGCGATCTGCAGGTCCTGTACATACGACGACGCGCGTTCGTTGATGATGACCAGGTCCACGGCCAGCCGTTTCATGCGCCAGTATTCGTGCGCGCGCAGCATCTGGCGCACCATCGGCATGTCTTCGATGTCGTCCACCCGCAGCAGCACGATGGGAAGATCGCCCGAGATGGCGTGCGGCCAAAGCGCTTTCTGATCGCGCAGGCCCTTTACGATGGTGTCGGACGGCGCGCGGAAGCGGCCGTCGGCATACAGAATAGGCGCGGCCAAACGTTGAAAATCCGCGGCCTCTTCGGTATCCATATCCAGATGACGCAATTGCACCTGGGCCTGCGTCCACGCCAACGTTTTGGCACGGTCAAAGGCGCTGCGGTCGTGGTGCCGGTCGATCAGGTCGAGCAACGCTTCGCGTGAACTCGCCACCACCGTCCAGAAGGCGATGCGCGCCACCGTTCCCGGGGTGACGCGAATGCGCTGGCGCAACGAGAAGATGGGGTCGAGCACCGTGCCAACCGTGTTGGATAGTGCAGTTTGACTGAAGATGGCCTGTGCCGTGCCCACGGTGCGGCCGCGCCCGATGAACTTGGCCCGGTCGGACTCGTACTGCGGCGCGGCGGCTACTTGCGCTTCGATCACCGGAAAATGCGCCGCCCACACCTGCACTTCGCCATGCGCGCGCGGCCGGCGTGTGGCCACCAGTGCGCCGAACTCAGGCAGATACTCGGTCACGACGAAAAGCTTGGCGAATGCCGGGTGGGCGTTGTCCGCTGCGGGGGTGGCAAGGACGAGCTCGGCATACGAGGTAATGTCGAGTTCGCGCGCGCGCCGTCCGCTGTTGACGATGGTGATCCGTCGCACTTCGCCGTCGTCTTCGCCCGACACCATCACTTCCATGCTGGTCGTCAAGGGCCCATCGCGGCGGGTAAAGGCAGCATGGTCCTCACCGAACACCACATCGCTATGCCGGCTTTCGATGCCGACGGGCTGTACGCCCGCCGACCAGATCAAGCCCGTTTGACGGTCGCGAATGAAAACGAACGAACCGCCATCGTCGCGCGTAGCGTCTTCCCGCCAACGCGTCACGGCCATATCGTGCCATCGGCTATAGCCGCCGCCCGCGGTCGTAAGCATGACCGCATAGCGGCCGTTGGAAAGCAGGTGGGTGACCGGCGCGCCCATCGGCGTGGACGTGAGCCGGCGAACGGTGGGCGCGTCCCCGGTGGTGCCGGCGGCTGCGGTTTTGACTTCTTCGGCGCGCGGGTGTGCGATCGCCACATCGCGCGGCAAGCGCTCTTGCAGCAACAGCTCGCAAGCCTGAATCGCCGGCTCGGCGTGAAAGCGAGCCCGCATGCACCCGTCATGCAGTGTGTTGGCAATCGCGACGATGGTCATGCCCTGGTGATGGGCCATGTAGTTATAAACGATGGCGACGCTTTCATCCTCAGGCAAGCGTGAACGGGTGAAATCGAGCGCTTCATAGAAGCCGTAGTGGCCCAGCGCACCCATGCTGGCCATCAAGGCAAAGTTGCTGCGCGCGGCATGGGGATCGACCATGGTGGCCAAGCCGGTGGCGTACGGCGCGATGACGACGTTCTCGGACAGCCCGCGCTTTAGGCCCAGGCCCGGCACGCCGAAGTTGGCGTATTGGTAGGTGAAGTCGATGTCGCGCGCGTTGTAGGCGGATTCGGAAACCCCCCACGGAATGCCAAGCGAGCGACCGTAGGCCGCCTGGCGTTCGACTACCAGACGATTGGTCTGCTCGAGCAGGCTGCCGGCCGGTGCGCGCATCACGAGTGAGGGCATCAAGTATTCGAACATCGAGCCCGACCAGGAAATCAACGCCGAGCCGTTGCCCATCGGCGTCGCCGACCGGCTCAAGCGAAACCAGTGCCGGGTGGCCACGTCGCCCTTTGCAATGGCAAAGAGGCTGGCCAGCCGCGCTTCGGAGGCGAGGAGATCGTAGCAGTTGGCGTCGATCTGGTTGTCCGGCACGCTGTAGCCGATCGAGAGCAGCTTGCGCTCCGGATCGAGCAGAAACGCAAAATCCATGTCCCAGGCAAGTTGCCGCGCGATGGCGGCCACGGCCATCAAACGGTGATCCAGGGGATGAATGTCGCCGATCGTATGCCGCCCATCGGCTCGCGTGTCGCGATCGTGCAGATGATCGGTCACCGCATGGCGCAGTGCGTCGATCCAGAACAACGTGTCCGCACCAGGGCCGGCCTCGGCGGCCGGCAAATGCACATGCGCGAGCGTCGTTGCCTTGTCCGCCAGGCGTTTGACCACGGGCAGCATCGCGTCCAGATCCTGCGTGCCGCGCAGCGCCACATCGAGTTCATTCAGCACTGCACCGAGCGGGTCCTGCGCAGTAGGTGTGGCGGGGATGTGCGCGCCGGCCGACAGACGGGCCAGCATCAGCGTGTCGTGCAATCCGGTTTGCACATGCCGCGACACCGGCTGCTCGCGCCACTCATCGCAGGCATTGGCCAATGCGATCAAATGCCCCGCGAGATTGCCGCTATCCACCGACGACACATAGGCGGGCGCCAGCGCATCGAGTTCGCGCGTGCCGTACCAGTTATAGAAGTGACCGTTGAATCGCGGCAACTTGTGCAGCGTGGCAAACGTGGCTTCGATCCGGTCCACGATCTCGTGGGTGCCCGCCCAGCCGAAATCGCGCGCACTGACTGCCGAGAGCAGATAAAGCCCGATGTTGGTCGGCGAGGTGCGCGAGGCGATTACCGGCTTGGGCGTCTCCTGAAAATTGTCCGGCGGCAGCATATTGTCGAGCGGCGTCACGAACGTCTCGAAGAACCGCCATGTTCGCCTGGCGATCAATCGCAGATCCTGAGCGTCTTCGGCAGAGAGCGTCAAGCGCTGCGGCACCCTTGGGGATCGGCTTACGCGCCAGGCCAGTGCCGGGGCGCCCAGCCAGAGCAGCGCGAGTACCAGCGGCAGCGGCCACGAGGCCGGCACGACCGCAATGGCCGTCAATGCGAGTAGCACTGCCACCACACAGCTTGGCGCCATCTCACGATAGAAACCGGCGATCCGCAAGCGCGGATTGCGGCCCGATTGCGCCGATGTCGTCCATTCCAGCAAACGGCGTCGCGTGACCAGGCGCACGAGTGTGCGCACGATCGCGTCGCACATGCGCCACGCCTGATCGGCCATGAACGCCAACGCCAGTGCAACTTGCAACATCGCGCGCCGCATGTCGGCAGCCAGCATGGCCAGATGATGCTGTACCAGGATGCCGCTGCGGCGCGGCCAGAGGCCGAACGCGCCTGGCATGATGGCCGGCAGTGCGAGGCCGGCCACGATCAGCGCGGCGCCGATGACGCCGGCGTCAAGCGGCATGAAGGCACAGAGTGCCAGCGTCGCGAACGAAAGCGGTGCCTGCAGCGAGCGGCGCAGGTTGTCGAGCATCTTGCCGCGTCCTGTGCCGGTAAGCGGACGGCGGCCGGTGATCCACGGCAGCAGTTGCCAGTCGCCCCGGGTCCAGCGATGCTGGCGCTTTGCGGCCACATCGTACCGGGCCGGCACATCCTCGACCACTTCAATATCCGACGCCAAGCCTGCACGGGCGAACACGCCTTCGAACAGGTCGTGACTGAGCATCGTATTCTGCGGAATGCGGCCCGCCAGCGCCGCTTCTACGGCGTCGACATCGTAGATGCCCTTGCCGGTAAACGAACCTTCGCCAAACAGATCCTGGTACACATCGGATACCGCGCTGGCGTAGGGATCCATGCCCCCTGGGCTGGAGAACACCCGTTGATACAGCGACCCCTCGCGCCCGATCGGCAACGCAGGTGTCACGCGCGGCTGCAGGATCGCATAGCCGCCCACCACGCGTTGCTCGCTTTGCGAAAAACGCGGCCGGTTCAAGGGATGCGCCATTTTGCCGATCAGGTGCAACGCGGCGTCGCGCGGCAACCGGGTATCGGCGTCCAGCGTCAGCACATACTTGACGCCTGAGGGAACCTGCGGCGCCACGCCATCGATCGCGATGAACGTCGTATCCACCGCCCCGCGCAAGAGTCGATTGAGTTCATGGAGCTTGCCCCGTTTACGCTCCCAGCCCATCCAGGTTTGCTCAGCGGGGTTGAAGACGCGACGGCGGTACAGCAGGATAAAGCGTGGGCCACCGGGCGACGAGGCGTACCGGGCGTTCAACCGCGCGATGGCAGCGGCAGCAGTGGCGAGTGTTGCAGCGTCTTGCGGCAGCACGTCGCGATCGGCGTCCACGCCATCCAGCACCAGGGCAAACGAGAGATCGCCTCCGGCGCCGCTCAGATGATGCACTTCGAGCTGCTCGATGTGTTCCAGCACTTCGGCATCATTGGTGAGCAAGGCGGGCACCGCGATCAGAGTGCGCAGGTGCGACGGCACGCCTGACGCCAGCTCAAGCCCCGGAAGCGCGGACGCGCCCACGTGCCACGCCACCAGACGGTTGATGACGGCCGTGGCGGTTTCGGTAGCCGGAATGCAAACGAGCAACGCGTAGGCGATCAGCCATCCAGCGCCGACATCCGCGGTGCTCAATGCCCAGAGCGCCAACGCGAGCAATCCCAATGTCACAACCAGGATGGCGCCGATGTAGCCCCCCATGCCCAATCGGACGTGCAACCGGTTGAGCCGCAGCCTGACGGGTTGCTTGAAGCCGATGATGCGTTCGAACGCCGGGCGGCCTTCGGCAATCAAGTGATAGCCGGGGTCGGCGAGCCGGGCCGCATCGATGTTCAGGCCGAGTCGTGTGGACGTGACGGTAGCGCTTGACGCGGCATCGCCGCTCGAGGCCGCAATATCGGCTTCGAAGGCGGTGGCGGCTTGCGCCGCGCTTTTTCGAGCGGTCGCCAGCGCGGCTTCGGTGATGTCCAATTCCGAGAGCGGGGCGCCGCGCGCCAGTTGCTCGATGGCACTGCGATAGCGGTTGCGGGTCGCGAAATCCATGTCGGCGAAGGCGCTGGCACGACGCAAGCGCTCGTCGACCAGGCTGACGCTTTCGAACCAGTCGGCCCAGTCGATATCGGAGATCAAGCGCATGCTGGTAATCACATTGCGCACGCTCACGTTCGAGGCGCCTTGACGAAGTTGGGCGTGTTGCACCGCCTCTTCGAGGGATAGCCCTTGCCGTTTGAGCCGCTCTTCCAGCCAGGCGACAGCGGGCGTCGTGCGCGGATCCTGATCGCGTAGTCGCTTGGCCAGTTGCGCCGCAAACAACTCAGCCAGAGGTGACTCAGGCCATGCCGCGTCGGCGGCATCCAGCAGACGCTGCGGGCGATCGGTATCGCGCAATTGTTCGGCCAGCATATCGGCCTGACCGCGCACGGCGCGTCCTGCGGTCATCTGGTCCGCGAGGCGCCGGAGGTTCTCGATGAGGACGATACGCAACGTAATCGCCACGGCCCATAGCTCGCCGATTTCGAGGGGCTGCACATGCTGATAAGCCGCGACGAATCGCCGCAGCGATTCCTGGTCGACGTGGCTATCCGAGTGCGCCACGTAGGCCCAGGCCAGTCCAAACACCCGCGGATAGCCTGCGAAAGGGCCGGACGCGAGTTTGGGCAACTGGTGGTAGTAGCCTGGAGGAAGGTCGTCGCGGATTTCGCGAATCTGCGCTTCGACCAGATGGTAATTGTCCAGCAACCATTCGGCAGCTGGCACCACTTTATGTCCACTTTCCAGCTCGATCGCGCTTGCGCGGTAGGCGGCCAGCAGCACGTTCGCATTGTCTTTCAAGCGAATGCGCAGCGACAGCACCTTGGGCGGCTTGAGGGTGACGATTTGCGCGGCCGCCAAGCTGGCGGCATGCTGCTCCAGGCGCTCAACGCCGAACAATTCGTCGCGCACGGGCGCGTGCGACGTCCACAGCGATGGCGCGCGCGCGCCCATGAGTGAGGAAAGTGTGAACATGGCGCCTCTCTGGCCAAGGTTGGCTCGCGACAGGCGAAGCGAGTACGCCGACAGGGCGTCGGTACTGATCAAGCGGGCGTGCGCGGGCGACATCATCCGCTAGTCGCGCGTCATGCAACTGGGCCGATGAGGGAACTGAACGAGTGAAGCGAGAACTGAAAAGAAGAGGGGCAGCAGGCGAAACCATGGCCTGCCGCAATGCTGCAACGAAGTGGCCTGCACGTACAGGCTCAAAGGCGGTCGCTCGGCACAAACCAAGCGACCGATCAAGCGATCGAACTACAGCAAGCGATCGTGCTTATTTCTTCTTATCGGCGGCTTGTGCGCCAGCCCGGGATGTCGTGGCGCCAAAAGGCGACGCCGGCGTCGTAGGCTTTGGGGGTTGCTTGGGTTTTTTAACTTCGCGGTTACCGCGTACCTGACCTTTGGCCATGACGAACTCCTAAAACCGCAACCATTGAGTGCCAAGCCGGCACGGCCCAGCATACGCCCTTATCTCACGTAACGGGGAAGTATCTTTGCAATCAATTGACGGCGGGCACGGCATCCGGAACATGACCGATTCGCGGTGCAAGCCGCCTGGCGATCGGTTCGAACTCGGGTGTGGCGCGGCGAGCAACGGGATCCGGGAGACCTTGCTCGATGGCCTGCCAATAGGCCGACGGCACTTTCGCCTGGCCGAGCTCGTAGTCCATTGCGTCCCAGGCGTCTTCGCGAAAGCTGTAAAACGCCCAATGCGCTTCAAGCTTGTCGATCGTGCCGAGCACATCCTCCAGGTATTGCGCGCACCATGGCATTTGACGCACGCATCCCAGTTCGCCGACGACCATGCGATTGGCCGGCACGCTGTGCATGGCGGACCAGTCGAACGCTTGCCGCAGATACTGCGCCACGCGCGTGGCATCCCAACGGCCTAATGATCCGGCAAAGGGTACGAGGCCGGGATAGTCGTAGGGCGGCTGGCGTTTCAGATTGGGCGCACTCGTGGCGGCATACGGCTCGTACATGTGCACGCTGTACAGCACGCGGCGATCGTCCAGCGGATAGGGCCAGTACGCAAATGCGTCGGCTGCGGCAAACCAGCCGGCATCGACCATCACCGGCGTATCGCGGTCGACCTCGCGTATGGCAGCGATGACGTGTGCGTAGAAGGCCGGCAGGTCGCGCATGGTGCCGCGCTGATCGGCATACCAGGCGCGCATGGCGTCGGCGTCGGCATGCTCGGCCAGTGTGCTTTGCTTTTCCGGCGCGGGCTCGTTGATCAGGTTGTAGGCGGCGATCGCGGGATGATCCTTCAATGACGTGGCCAGATCGCGCCAGAATGCGGCTGACTGATCCCAGTAAGCGCGTTCTTGCCAGAGTCGATCGTCGAACGCGCCGCCGTTGTTTTGCGACCAGCGCATGCCGGGTAGCGATAACGGCGTCACGACCACCTTCAAACCGGCGGCGTGCGCACGATCCAGTGTGGCGCGCAGCGTTGCCAGGTCATCGGGCGCGAGATGATCGTACCGATCGGCGTTGCCCAACAGAAAGTCGCGTTGGGCGGGCTTCCATTTGTCGTAGGACAGCCGCACCCATTCGGCACCGTAGGCTTTGAGCGCCTTGAAGTAGTCAAGCGTAGGAGGCAGTCGATTGAAGCTGTTGCCGCCGGCGCGGGGAACGTTCCAGAAGGACAGACGCTGGGCGGACGGCTTGGGCCCATCTTCATTCTCGACGGAATCCTGGCGTGGCTGCGCCTGAACGGGCGAAGATTCGCGCACCACGGGCTCTGCCGCGTAAGAGAACACATTCCAGAACAGGCTTGAAGCGAGAAGGACGGCGGGCGCCAGACAACGACGAAAGCGGGGGAGGGAAACGAGGTAAACGAAGCGGTGCGACATCACAAAATTGTGCCGCGTTTTGCCGCTCAACGACCAAGCCGAAAGTAAAAGTCGCTCGAGTAGTTTAAGCGGCAGCACCAATGACGAGGTTGCGGCGCGCTATCGCCGTTGCGGCCAAACAAAAAAGCCTTGAAATGTGAATTTCAAGGCTTTTTGCATGGAATATTGGTGGAGCGGAGGAGGATCGAACTCCCGACCTTCGCATTGCGAACGCGACGCTCTCCCAGCTGAGCTACCGCCCCAAATCGTCAGGCAATATAGCACGAAATATCTGCGTGACCAGCGCCCGAAACGCGTGTTCTGACAGCCGTGTCAGATCGACAGCGTGGCGATCACGGGCGTGTGATCCGACGGTTGTGTATTGCCACGCGGACCCTTGTCGATCACGCATGCGGTGCATACGGATTTGAGTGCCTCCGAGAGCAACACATGGTCGATACGCAGCCCCGCATTGCGCCGAAAGCCGAACTGGCGATAGTCCCACCAGCTGAACGACTTTTCCGGTTGTTCGAACATGCGGAACGAATCCGTCAGGCCGAGTTTGAGCAGGTCGAAATAGGCTTCGCGTTCGGGCGGGGACACCAGCACCTGGCCTTCCCACTTTTCGGGGTTGTGGACGTCTTCATCGGCAGGCGCCACGTTGTAATCGCCCAGAATCGCCAGACGGGGATGCTCGGCGAGTTCTTGTTCGAGCCATCGTTTGAGCTCAGCAAACCAGCCGAGCTTGTACACATACTTGTCCGAATCGAGCGATTGACCATTCGGGCAATACGCGCAGATCACGCGCACGTCGCCCGCGGTGCTGGGCAAGGTCACAGCGATCACGCGCTGCTGGAGGTCTTCCATGCCGGGAATGTTGCGCACCACACTGTGCGCCGGTTCGCGCGACACGATGGCGACACCGTTATAGGTCTTCTGGCCTGCCCACTCTGCGTGGTAGCCCACTTCCTTGAATGCATCGAGCGGGAATTTTTCGTGCGCCAGTTTGAGCTCTTGGATGCACAGCGCGTCTACAGGGTTGGCGGCGAGCCAGTCGAGCACCTGCGGCAGGCGGACATTCAGGGAGTTAACGTTCCAGGTGGCAAGGCGCATACGGTTTCTAGAATCATCGATGAAGGGCAAGGAGCGAAGTTTACTGCGCCCGCATTATCGATCTGCAAAGTGTCCCTGCATGAATGCCACCAGCGCCTGCACCCTTGCCGTTCGCCCCTTGCGGGTGGGCACCAGCAGCACGACCGGTGCGCTATCGAACGCCCAGTCGGGCAGCACCCGGACCAGATCTCCCCGAGCAATCGGATCGGCCACATCCCATTCGGATCGCAGGACCAGTCCCAGGCCTGCTTCGGCCCACTGTCGGGCGACATCGCCATCGTTGCTGACGAAGGCTGGGTCTATCCGCAGCGTTTCGGCGCGATGGGTGACGCTGGCGGCCGCGGCACGCAGATGCCACAGCGTGACATCTTCATCGTTCTCGCGAATGCAAATGCAGGCGTGATGAGCCAGGTCGCGCGGCAAGCGCGGCGTGCCCCGCGCCGCAAGATAGGCAGGGCTGGCGCATAACCAGCGTTCATTGGCCACCAGCGTGCGCGCCACCCACGATGAATCGCGCACGGTGCCGATATGAATAATCGCATCGGCGTCGTGGCGATCGGGCCAAGGGGTTTCGCGCAGATCCAGTTGGAGATGCAGTCCCGGATGTAACCCGGCGAATATGGCCAGCGCCGGCGCGACGTAGCGGCGACCATAGCCGAAGGGTGCTGCGATACGTAGGGTGCCGGTTAGCTGTTTGTCGTCGCGCTGCAGTGACGTCTGCAAGCTGTCGATCTGAGTCAGGAGCGCTTGCGCCTCGCGACCGAATCGCTCGCCTTCGGAGGTAAGGCTCATCCTGCGCGACGTTCGCGTGGCGAGCGCCAAGCCCAGCGTGGTTTCCAGTTTGCGCAGCCGCATCGAAAGCGCGGGTGGCGTCACACCCAATGCGCGTGCGGCGGCGCTGAGAGAAGGCTCGCGCAGGAGTGCGGCGGCCAACTGCAAGTCTTCGAGCTGGATCATTCAGCGTGGCTTAACGATTGATGATGCTTGATTTAAGCACGGGCGCGGAAATAGCGCCTACATTTTGGATTGATCCGCGCTGTGCGCTCGCGCGAACGGCAGATCGCCAATCGCTCACCGCAGACCCGGCCGACCGCCAGGCTTCGCCGCTCATTTGCCCTTTCCCGCTCTTCGATCCTCGTTTTAAAGTGACGCCCACCCTATGACCCCCGCCTTCGACACCCTGGACACGCCCGCAGCGCTCATCGATCTGAGCCGCATGCAGCACAACATCGAGCGCATGCAGCAATGCGCCGATCGCCTGGGCGTGCGGTTTCGCCCGCATGCCAAAACCTCGAAATGCGCCGAGGTGGTGCAGGCCCAAGTCGCCGCCGGCGCCCAGGGCATCACGGTGTCGACACTGAAAGAAGCGGATCAGTTTTTCGACGCCGGCATCAAGGACATCCTCTATGCCGTGGGCATGGCGCCGCATCGCCTGCCGCATGCGCTGGCGTTGCGGCGCCGGGGCTGCGATCTGACGATCATCACCGATAGTGTGGCGGGGGCGCAGGCCATTGCGGATTTTGGCCAAGCGCACAAAGAGGTGTTTCCGGTATTGATCGAGATCGACACAGACGGACACCGATCGGGGATCACGCCCACCGACCCCCTGCTGCTCGACGTGGGACGGGTGCTGCACGACGGGGGGATGACGCTGGCCGGGGTGCTCACGCACGCGGGATCGAGTTATGAATTGAATACCCCCGAGGCGCTGGCTGCGCTGGCGGAGCAGGAGCGCGTGGGCTGCGTGCACGCCGCCGACCGATTGCGCGCGGCGGGCCTGCCGTGCGCGGTGGTGAGCGTAGGCTCGACGCCAACAGCGCTGGAAGCCGCCAATCTGACGGGCGTAACCGAATTGCGCGCCGGCGTGTACGTGTTCTTCGATCTGGTCATGCATAACGTTGGCGTGTGCGACGTGGACGATCTTGCCTTGAGCGTGCTGACCACCGTGATCGGACATCAGGCTGAAAAAGGCTGGGTAATCGTCGATGCCGGGTGGATGGCGATGAGCCGCGACCGCGGCACGTCCAAGCAGCAACGCGATTTCGGCTATGGCGTCGTCTGCGCGCCCGATGGCGAGCGGTTGGAAGGCTATCTGATGATCGGTGCCAATCAGGAACACGGGATTCTCGCGCGTGAAGGCGCGGTGGATGCCGATGTCGTGACGCGTTTTCCCACAGGCACGCGATTGCGCATCCTTCCCAATCATGCGTGCGCGACGGGCACGCAGTTCCCTGAGTATCAGGCCGTCGCGCAGGACGGATCGTTGCAAACCTGGAGCCGTTTTCACGGGTGGTAAGCAAAGAAAGCGGTTGACGATCAGGGGTAAAGCTCTACTATCGAACGTGTTCGCTGCAGCACGGCGAACAGCGTTCGATACGGCGCACGTATCGCAAAATGCCCGACTCCAAGGCTCGCATGGAAAGGATTTCCGACGTCGTTTTCGAACACCGGATGTGGATTTTGGAAGCGTTGCCATGACGACGCGCAGATCGGCCGATGGGCCCCTGCAGCGGGCTGGCGCTCACGCCTTCGTCCTGCAGGGTGGCGGGGCGCTGGGGGCATATCAGGCTGGGGTGTATGCAGCGCTTAGCGAGCATCCAAAGGCGCTGCCGAAGTGGGTCGCCGGGGTGTCGATCGGGGCGATCAACGCAGCGTTGATCGCCGGTAACGCCGCCGAGCATCGCGTCGATCGATTGCGTGCCTTCTGGGAATTGGTGTCGTCCAGCCCGGCGCAGCACCTGCCGCAGTGGCTGGCGAATCGCGCTACCCTGAATCAGTGGAGCGCAAACCTGGCGTCCCTGTACGGCATCCCGGGTTTCTTCAAACCGCGGTTGTCTCCGGCGCTGTTGCTGGGCGGCGCGGCGCCCGTGCTCAGCTACTACGACACCTCGCCACTCAAAAGCACGCTCGAGTCACTCGTGGATTTCGACCGCATCAACGCCGCGGAAGTGCGGTTGAGTGTGGGCGCGGTCAATGTGCGCACGGGCAATTCGAGCTACTTCGATAACGACGATGGCAAACACACGACGCGCCGGATCGGTCCCGAGCACATCATGGCGAGCGGCGCGTTGCCGCCCGGCTTCGCGCCGGTGGAGATCGGCGACGATGCGTTTTGGGACGGCGGGCTCGTTTCGAACACGCCGCTGCAATATGTGTTGGACAAGCATCCCAGGCGGCACCCGCTGACGGTGGTGCAAGTCGATCTATTCAGCGCACGTGGCGCCATGCCGCATACCTTGTCGGAAGTTTTGACCCGTCAAAAAGACATCACCTATTCAAGCCGCACCCGCATGAATACCGACGTGCTGGCGGCCAACGTCAATCTGCAGCAGGCGATTGCGGATCTGATGAACAAGCTGCCGGCCGCGTTACGGCGCGATGCCAGCGTGAAGGCGATCTGCGAACAACTCACGCACGCGCCGATCGATATCTTTCATCTGATCTATCGCGACAAAGCCTACGAGAGCGACTCGAAGGATTATGAGTTTTCGCGCGCAACGATGGAGGAGCACTGGGATGCGGGCATGCGCGATATGCACATGACGCTATTCAATCCCGCGGCATTGCGCCGCAATGGCGACGTCAACGGGGTCACGACGTTCGACCTGGGTGAGGGCGGCACGGTGCGTATCAAACGCCCGCATGCCGATCCCGCCAAGGAGCAGATCGCATGAAGATCGACGACGCGGCGATCGGCACGGCGGCGATTCGCATCGCAGGCATGACGTTGTTCTCAGGCACGCGCGACGGGTCCATGCCGTAAAACGGTGTTCAGGTGCGCGCGTCGCGGGGCACGAAGTAATCGGTGGGAAGCAGTTCCGGATCCTCGAACGACACGAGTGCCTCGAAGTGCCGGTCGGCGTCTTCGGCAAAGAGCCGACGCACGACGCCTTCGGCCAGCCGCAACGCACCGGTGGCCAAGCCCGGAATGTCGCCCGCCAGTGCACCGTGGCTCATGGTGCTGCCCCAGTTGAAGACGTGTATGCGATCGATATCGGGGGCGGATCCCGGCACGTTTTCCTGCAATTCGAATCCAGGGCCCAAATAAGGAAATCGTGCGGCTTCGGCGTATCGGGTAGCCTCATCCGCACTCACCCGATCGCGCCAGACGGCGATATGGGGGCGCAACGCTGCCAATTCGGCACGTGCGGGCATGTCGACCGCAAAACCGGTCGCGAGGATCGCGGCGTCGTAGCGCGTCACGCCATGATCGGTCGTAATCGCAACGCCTGTGTCGTCTGCTGTCAGATCGCGCCAGGGCGTACTGAAGCGTATCGAGAATCCAGCGTGCTTTTGGCATCGCAGCACCGATTCGTGCGGCGGGGGCGCTTGCTGCGCCAGGATGTAGGTGTAGAAGCGCCAGCGCTGGGCGTCGCTCAAGCCCGCATACCCTTTCATGAAGCCGCTGAATACCGACCATTTCGACTTGTTCACCTGCGGCAGGTGTGGGCGCCGGGCATACATCGTGACGGACGCCGCACCGGCTTCGAGCGCGGTGCCAGCATTGTCGAATGCCGAGGACCCCGCGCCGAGCATGGCGATATGCTTGCCCCGCAGCGCGCTGAAGTCGATCGGGTCGGACGAATGAAAAACGCGCGCCTGGGCGTCTGCCGAATCGGGATTGAACGAAGGGAAAGGCAGTCGGCGTGCCTCGCCGCTGCCGTCCCGGCCGAGCGCCAGCACCACGCGCCGCGCGACGACCGTTTCCGCACGATCCGCATGCACCAGTTCGGCCTGCACGCCACCGGGCACGAGCGCGAGCGATCGCAAGCGCACACCGTTTTCCACCGACACGCCGACCACCTGCCGCACCCAGAGCAGGTAGCGCAGCCAATCGAGACGATCGATCTTGTAGAGCGCATCCCAGGCGGCATCGCCGTGCCGTGCCGAAAGCCACGCGCGAAACGTCAGGCTGGGTATGCCGAGGTCGGGGCCATTGATGTGCTTGGGCGAGCGCAGCGTGGGCATACGGGCAAATGTGCCCCATGGGCCCTCCAGCCCTGCGGGGGCGCTGTCGATCACCCGCAGATGCCGCACACCTTCCCGCAGGAGCGCGAAGGCGGCGGTCTGACCGCACATGCCGGCGCCCACTACCAGCACGTCGAGCAACGGCCGGCCATCGGGCGCATACGCGGCCGGCGCCCAGTTGTTGGGCGGATAGTTGAGCCGCGCAAGATCGCGCGCCACGTCTGCGTCATGGGCCGCAATGGCCGCGCTACGGTCGTCCATTATTCTGACAGCCTCACATCACTTTCGTCAGGCCGATCGTCTTCTCGATCACGATCAGCGCGAGCACGGCCAGCACGATGAAGATGACCGATACCGCATTGACCGCCGGATCGAAGGTTTGATCGATGTAGGTGAAGATGCGCACCGGCATGGTGACGGTGCTGGGTGCGGTAAGAAACAGGCTGACTGAGACTTCGCCAAACGACGTCACCGCGGCGAACACGGCGCCTGCCACGATGCCGGGTTTGATCAGGGGCAGGGTGACGTGACGAAAGGTGTGCCAGGGTCCCGCACCCAAACTCATCGACGCGGATTCCAGGCGGCGGTCCACCGCGGCCAGGCTCACGCTCGCGGTGCGTACGGTGTATGGCAATGCCACGATGATATGGCCGGCGGCCAGACCGATGAACGATCCGCCCATGCCCATGGCCGTCAGCACGTAAAGCAGCGCGATGCCGAGCACCACTTGGGGGATCATCAACGGTGAGAGCACGAACGCCTGCAGGAATTCGCGGCCGCGAAATTCAAGCCGCGCCAGTGCGTAGGCGGCAGTCGTGCCCAGCAGTACCGTCAATGGCGTGACGATGAGCAGCAGAATCGCGCTGTTGATGAGGGCATCCGTCCACGCGGGATTCTCGGCCAGCGATTTGAACCAGCGCAGTGAGAACGACTCGGGCGGAAACTGGGGATAGGCCTGCGGGCTGAACGCCGACAGCACGATCACCAGTACCGGCAGCAGCAGAAACAGGTAGACCAGGCCTCCGGCAAGCCACGACAGCAGCCGCAGGCCGTCGACGCGGCGTTGCCCGTTGGCGGAGAGATCAATGGCCATAGGTCTTTCTTTCCCAACGTTTGAGGAACCCGCCCAGAATGAACGCGACGGCGCCGGTCACCACCAGCAGCGTCAACGACAAGGCGGCGGCAAGCGGCAGGTTCGCGATCTGTACGGCTTGCTGATAGATCGAGATGGGTAGCAAGGGTTGCAGGCGCCCGCCAATCAAGAGCGGGGTGATGTAGCTGCCCGCGGCCAAGGCGAACACGATGATGAACCCCGTCACCATCCCGGGAAGCGTAAGCGGCAGAATCACCCGCCGAAACGTCTCCACCCGGCCGGCGCCAAGCACCATGGAGGCACGCGTGAGCGCGGGCGGTATTTCGCCGAGCGAAGTGGCGAGGGGGAGTACGGCGAAGGGCAGCATCACTTGCACGTAGGCAATGATCACAGCCTTCATGTTCCAGAGGAGCGCGAGCGGCTTATCGGTAAACCCGAGTTTGATCAGCGTGGCATTGATCAGGCCGTTCTGGGCCAGCAACACGATCCATGCAAAGGTGCGAATGACGACACTGGTGAGTAATGGCGACACCAGGATCACGTAGAGCAGCGTGCGTACGGTACGGTTGGGCGCGGTGACCAGCAGCCACGCGGCCGGGTAAGCCAGCAGCACGCAAAAGAAGGCGGTCGCCAGCGACACCCACAGCGTGGTCCACAACGCGCCCAGATAAGCCGGAGAGCTGAAAATGCCCGTGTACTGCGAGAAGCTGTAAGTGGGAAGCACCGTGAGCAGTGCGTCCACATCGCGCAGGCTCAACGCTGCCAGAAGCAACCCCGGCAGCACCAGAAACACGATCAGAAAGAGCAGGCTGGGCGAAAGCAGCAGCCACGAAAACTGCGTACTGGCGCGATTGGCGGCGGGGGCGTTCATGCGGTTGCCGCATCCGTTGCGATCGAGCCCTGATCGAGCACCACGATGTCGTCGGCATCCCAAGCCAATGCCAGCGGCAAGCCCTGCGCGGGCAGGTCAGGAAACGCGGTGTCGGGAGCCTGCACGATCAGATCGCCGCCGCCGCCCAACTCGACCACGAGGCGCAGAGAGGCGCCGGTATAGCTCGCATCGCGCAGGATGCCGTAAGCACGGTTGGGCTGGCCGGCGTGTTGACCCGGCCCATTCGGTGCGGATTCGGCCGCTGCTTGCGCGCCCGTGCGCTCGACACGAATGCGCTCGGGCCGCAACATCAGCAACGCACGGGAGCGCACAGATGCACCTGTGTGCAGACGCAACGCCGCACCGGTGGCAACTTGATGGGTGGCGACCTCATATGCGGTGCCGTCCGCCGACGGCGTGGCATCGAGCAGGTTCGCCTGGCCCACGAACTCCGCCACAAATCGGTTGGCGGGTCGCCGGTAGAGTTCGAGCGGACTGCCGATCTGCTGCAGGTGTCCGGCACCCAGGATGCCAATGCGATCCGACAAACTTAGGGCTTCTTCCTGATCGTGCGTGACCAGTACGGTGGTGATCCCCACGCGCCGCTGCAAGCTGCGCAGTTCGGACTGCATTTCCTTGCGCAGCTTGGCATCCAGATTGGATAGCGGCTCATCGAGCAGCAACACTTGCGGTTCGACGGCCAGCGCCCGGGCGATGGCCACGCGCTGCTGCTGGCCGCCGGACAACTGATGCGGCATCCGATCGGCCAGGTGGTTGAGCTTGACGAGGTTGAGCACTTCTTCCACACGCTGCCGCGACTCGGCCGCCGGCCGCTTGCGCACCGAGAGGCCGTACGCCACGTTATCCGCCACACTCAGATGCGGGAACAAGGCGTAGTTCTGAAACACCATGCCGATGTCGCGTTTGTAAGGCGGCAACGCCGTGATATCGCGGCCGCCGATCCTCACGCTGCCGGTGGTGGGAGCCAGAAAGCCGGCGACGATATTCAACAGCGTCGTCTTGCCACACCCGCTGGGGCCCAGCAACGAAAAAAACTCGCCGTCGCGAATCGTCAGATCCACACCGGCAAGGGCCGTCGTCTCGCCAAACAGTCGGCTTACGCCTGCGATATCGATGGCGCTCATTTACCGCCGCCCAATGCCTGGCTCCAACGCGAAGTCCAGTCAGCCAGCTTCGGCGTGGCGACCGAGTAGTCGACCCAGATCAACTTTTTGTAGGCGTCTTCGCCCACCTGAACCTGCTTTTTCAATTCTTCGTTGTACTGCACGTCTTGATTGGTCATGCCATACAGCGAGCGATCCGAAAATTCCTTCTGCACCTTGGCGCTGGACAGGAAGTCGACCAATTTGTAGGCGTTGACCATATTGGGGGCACCCTTGGCGATGACCCAATTGGCCGCGCCTACCACGGGACCGTCGGTGGGGTAGGCAAAATCGATCTTCAAACCGGCCTTCTGCAGGGCAAATACACGACCGTCCCAGTAGGGCACGACCCACGCATCGCCGCGTTCGAGCAGCGTTTGAATGGCACCCGGGCTATCCGGGAATGCGACGGCATTGCCGCGCAGCTCGGTCAGCTTGGCAAACGTTTTGTCGACATCGGCTTCATTCTTCAAATCACCGCCGAGCGCGTGGGTCAGGCCGGCGAAAAACTGCAGTCCCGCCGCATACGTGGGCGACGAGATGGCGACGTGACCTTTGTATTCGGGCTTCCACAGGTCAAGCCAGCTTGTGGGCGGTGTGGTGACGAGATCGCTGCGATATGCCAGGCCCAGCTGCCCGAGGCTGAAAGCCGCTGCGTAGATTTTCCCATCGGACTTGAAGCGTTCCTGCACCGAGGGATAGAGCTTGGCCAGATTGGGTGCGCGCCCGGCATCGAGCGGTTCGAGCACACCGGCGGCTTGTGCGCGTTGCACGGTATCCGGCTGGAACACCACGATATCGTACGGTGGGTTGTTGCCATTGGCGGCGCGCAATTTGGCGAACCATTCGGCATCGGCGCCGGGCACGATATCGACGCGGATATTGTTGTCGCGTGCATATTGTTCGAGGCCGGAGGCGCGGATGTTCTTTTCCCAGTCGCCGCCATACACGCCGATCACGACGCGGTCGGTCGCGGCGGGCGCCGCAGCGGTTTCGGCGCCTTTATCCTTGCAAGCGGCCAAGCCCATGACCAGCGTCACAGCCAGGAGGGGGGCATACCAACGTTTCTTCATGTCGTACTCCAGAGGAGATAATGTTGCGAGGCCTGGATGTCAGGCCTTTGTGGCAGATCCGGTTGTCAGAGCCCGTTGTCAGATCCGGAGGTCAGGTCTGCACTTCAGGTATGGATTTCAGATCTGCATTTCAGGTCCGCATTTCAGGCCTGCGTGTCAGGCGGTAGAGGTTTCGGAAAGCATCTCGATGGCGGCATTCAATTGCGTGCGCGCGGCAGCGAGCGCATCGGCGTCCGCGCCGCCGCGGGGAAAATCGTCGGGCAGCAGGGCCAGCACCTCGGCATAGGCCTGCCTGCGGCGCCGCGCGCGCGTCGCGGCCGGCAGCGTGAAGAGCGCAGCATTGAAGCGGTCGAGCACATCGGGGGCAAACACCGCATCCCAGGCGTCGCGTTCCGGGCCGCGCTCGGATCCTGCCGGCGCGGTGGCGCGCAACTTCGCTGTGGCGTCCGCATCGAGTGCGCCGTCGACCGTGGCCACGCCGTAATCGCGCCGCGCACTATCCGCCGTGATCAGGCCGCGTGCGATGTCGAGCAGCACGGCTTGCGGGTCGCGATCGTGCGGCGAGCCCCACCCGCCGCCGCCCGGGGTAAACAAGGCAATCACATCGCCGGCAACCACCGATAACGTGTCGATCTTGCCGAGCTCGCGAGCGTGCGGCGTGCCTGAGTTGAGCAGGAGTTGCGCTGAACGACCCGGGCGCCCACCATGAGCACCCCAGGGGCGAAACTTGAGGCGCTCCATGCCGCGCGCCAGCACAAGGGTATCGTCGTGCAGGATGCGAAAGCGAATTTCCTGCCCGCATCCGCCACGCCATTGACCCGCGCCGCCCGAGTCGGGGCGCAGCCCATAGTGCTCGATCTCGACGCCGGTTTCCGCTTCCACGGTTTCGACCGGGTTATTGGCCAGATTCGAAATGCTGCTATCTCGGCCGTCGGCCCCATCGCGACCCCACCGCGCACCCGTGCCGCCCACCATCGGTTCGATCACCTGTACGTTCTGGCCACCGCCGTGGCGCGCGGGCTCGGCCACCACCACCGGGATGATCGTGCCGCCACTGGCCGCTGGCATCGTCTGCGTGAGCGCCTGACCCAGCACGCCATTTAACGTGTCGTTCACCCGCACGGCGGCGGCGTGGCGCACGCCTACGGCAGCGGGTGCGGTGGGATTGACGAGCGAACCTTCAGGCGCCGTCACGGAAATCGGTCGCAGCAAGCCGGCATTGAGTGGCACGCTTTTATCGAGCGTGCACACGAGCGACAGAATGCGCAAGGTGAGCCAGGCGTGCGGCTGGCCATGACTGGGAATATTGATGGCAGCGGCCACTTGCGGGTCGGTGCCGGTGAAGTCCAGATGAATCGCGCCATCGTCAAGCGTGATCGCCAGCGCGAGTCTCACCGGCAGGCCTTGTCCGGCCTCATCGTCGAGATAATCGCTGAAGCGATACGTGCCGTTCGGGATCTGACGCAACACCGCAGCAGCGCGGCGGCCGGCGTACGCCACGAGGTCTTGTTGCGCGGCCAGCCACGCGGGGGCGCCATGCTGCGCGATCGTTTGCGCCACGCGGCGGCGGCCTGCGGCGAGTGCCGCCAGCATCGCGCGCAGATCGCCCATATTGGCGTCGGGCGTGCGGCTATTGGCTTGAAACAGGAGCGCTACGTCGGCATTCATCGTGCCGGCCCGCATGAGTTTCAGCGGCGGGATCTGCAGGCCTTCCTGAAAGATATCGCTGTTGGTCGGCGAGATGCTGCTGGGCACTTTGCCGCCCACATCGGACGCATGCAAAAAGGCCCAGCCGTACGCCACGATTTTCCCGGCATGGAAGTACGGCTCGATCACCTGCAGATCCGGCAGGTGAGTGGCCAGGCCGCGCGAGCGATAAGGATCGTTGGTCAGGATGACGTCGCCCGGTTCCAATGCGCCCACGGCGTCGATCGTGGTCTTGCAATCCAGACCCACGAAGCCCGACACGCCGATGCCGCGCGGATAGGCGAAGAACCGGCCGTCCAGACCCGCCAGCGCGCAAGCGAAGTCGGCCGTTTCCTTCACATAAAGCGTACGCCCTGTGCGTTGCAGCGTGAGGCACATTTCTTCGGTTAGGGCCGTGACCTTGTTGCCGAGGATTTCGAGTGTGACGGGATCGAGTTTCATATGCCGCCTTCTTGGTGGGCTTGCAGTCGGGCGTTGGACGATGTCGCGCTCGGCGCCGCATCAGGATCGGCACTCGGCGCAGTGCGTGCCAGATGCAGATTACCTTGGTCGTCGGTATGCGCATGCCAATCTGTGAGCACCAGGATGGTGGTGTCTTCCTGTTCGACGATCGCCGGTCCCGCGAAGCGGTCGCCTGCCTCGAGCGCCGCACGCGCATACACTGCGGCCTCGGTCCAGCTACCGTTCAAATAGACCGCGCGATGTCCTTTGGGCGTCGGCGTGCCGCTGCCGGCAGCAAGGTGCGTTCTGCCTACGCCCGGCATCCGGCCCACGATCGCCAGCCGCACGGTGCCGAGTTCGACGGGTGCGTGTTCGTCGCGAAACCCGTAGATGCGTTCATGCTCCGCATGAAACGCTTCGGTGACCGCCGCCACGGTAAGCGGCGACGGCAGCGATTCGGGCAAGGCCGATTTGAGTTCGTAGGCTTGGCCGGCATAACGCATGTCGGCCGCGCGAAAGATCGCCGTCGACTCGGTCAACGCATCGCCTTGTTCATCGAGCCAGATGCGTGCCTCATCGTTCAAGGCATCGAGCGCCGCATTCAAGGCCGACACGGTCGTGGCGTTGAGCGGCACGCGCAGACTGCGCACAAAATCGCGTCGCAGATCCGCAGTGGCTGCGCCCAGGGCGCAAAACGTGCCCGGCTTGGCAGGGACGACGATACGGTTCAGGCCCGCATCTTCGGCCAGGAAATTGGCGTGCGTAGGGCCTGCGCCACCGAAGGGCACCAGCGCGAATTCCGCCGGATCGAGGCCGCGCTGCGCCAGGGATTTATGCAGCTCGGACGCCATCTGCGCGGTGGCCACGGCGAGTGCGCCGCTGGCCACGCGCACGCCGGCATCCGCATCGTCGAATTGCAGACGCCGGGCCACGCGATCGAGTGCTGCACGCGCCAGATCGCCGCGCAAGGGCATATCGCCGCCCAGAAAGGCAGCTGAATCGAGGATGCCGGTGGCGAGATAGCAGTCGGTGATGGTGGCATCCTCGCCACCGCGGCCGTAGGCGGCCGGGCCGGGATCGGCGCCCGCGCTTTCGGGGCCCACCTTGAGCACGCCGTGTTCGTCGGCCCATACCTTGGAGCCGCCGCCGGCGCCGATGGCTGAAACGCCGACGACCGGAAGCACGAGCGGCAGGCCGCCGATCTCGGTGCGGGTGGCGATTTCGGCGAAGCCGCCCACGGACACGGCGATGTCGCTGCTCGTGCCGCCCATATCGAAGCTGATGATGCGCGGCTCGCCGCAATCGTTGGATAAGCGGGTCGCCGCCACGACGCCCGCGGCAGGCCCGGACAGCACCGTGTCGATCGGACGCGCCAGCGCCGATGCCAACGAGAGCGAACCGCCATTGGATGCGGTGACCAGGATCGGCGCAGCAATGCCGATTTCGCCCGTCAAGGTCTGCAGCCGTTCGAAATAGCGCTGCATCAGCGGCTGGATGTACGCATTGAGCCCGGCGACGAGTGTGCGTTCGTACTCGCGAATTTCGGGCCAGGTGCGCGCGGCCGACAGCACCGCAATGCCGGGGAGCCGGCGCTGGAGCGCGTCCGCAAGTTCGCCTTCTTGTTGCGGATTCGCATAACCGTTGATCAGTACCAGGGCCGCGGCATCGACCTGCATCGCATCGAGTTGGTGTGCGACGCGATCGAGTTCGGCGTCTTGCGGCCAGCGCGTAACGGTGCCGCGGGGGTCGAAGCGCGCACCGATTTCGAGCACGCGGTCGCGCGGCAGGAAGGGCGCTTCACGCGTGGCATGAAAGTCGAATGACGAGGGCATGCGGGCGCGGGCAATTTCCAGGATGTCGCGAAATCCTTCCGTGACAATCAATCCGACACGTGCGCCGCGGCGTTGAATGATGGCGTTCAGACCGATGGTCGTGCCATGCAGAAGCATGGCCACGTCGCCTGCCGCGAGCCCGCTTTTGGCAAGCAGGGCGGAGAGTCCGTGTTGCACGGCCTGGGCGGGATCGCTCGGTGTACTGGGCTGCTTATGATAGAAAAAACCGTTGCGACGCGGGTCGAACAGGACGAAGTCGGTAAAGGTGCCGCCCACATCGATCCCGATACGCGCGCCCTGCGTCATGGTCGCGGATGCCACTGCATACTCCTGGTGAGCCTGAGCCCGGTTTGCACTGCAACGTAAGCCTGTGCCGCTTCGATCGAACAGAGGTTCGATGGCGACGACGTAACGTCGTCAGGCTTGTGAAAGGAAAGGATTTTAGGAAAGCCGGGGCGAAATCCCTAAGTTCGCTTGGTTGTTTGCTTATTTCTTATCGGTATTTCGGATTCGTGAAAGCGTTGGACCAGCAATAAAGATATCGGAATCGTCACAAAGATCCTGTATCCAATTGCATATCGACTCATCGCGATGCTGCGCCGCGGTATAGGGCTTTCGGTGGCATGCTTAGGTCAGACGTCAGCCATACCCGGGACCGCGCTAATGACTTTCCAACAGGGTTTACCCGATCGGTATACGATTTCGAATTCATCACATCAACGACAGACGAGGCAGCATGACGTCACCCACCATCGAAACCTTGTTGACGCGCCGCTCGACGAAGGCGGTTTGCGCGCCTGGCCCCAAGCCGAAGGATCTGAAGCGCATCATGCAGGCTGCGGTCTGCGCGCCGGATCATGGCGGGCTGCAGCCCTGGCGATATGCATTGATCCGAGGCGATGCCCGGACGCGATTTGCCGACATGATGATGGAAGCCGTCAAACGCAATGGCGACAAGCGCATGACGCCCGACAAAGAGAAATCTGTACGTGCCTGGATCGACGACGTGCCGGTACTGATCGCCATCGCCCAGCACATGGATCACGACAACACGAAGATTCCGGAGTCTGAGCGTCTGCTGGCCGTGGGCGCTTCAGTCATGAATATGCTCAACGCAGCCCACGCCTTGGGCTACGGTGCGTTCTGGAGCACGGGTCTGGGGACGTACGTCGAGGACGTGCAGGACGCCCTCGGCTTCGATGCGCTCGACTATAAGTTTCTGGGCTTTCTCGCGGTGGGCACGCTCGTGCACGAGCTCAAGCCGATCGAACGCACCCCGTACAAGAAGTTCTTCAAGGAGTGGACGGGGCCGCACGAGACAGCGCCGCTAGAATAGGGCAGTCGGGTCGGTCGTCACCATGGCAGGTGTCGGCCAGATGCTTCAAAGTGGCGGCCATCTCATATAGGGTGGCCGCTTTTGCTTCCAACGCCGCCACGTGCGTAAGCGCGATGGCTTTGACCTCGCTGCTCGCGCGGCTGCGATCGCGCCATAGCGCCAGCAGATCGCTCATCTGTTCGACCGAGAATCCCAGGTCGCGGGCATGCCGGATGAACCGCAGGGTGTGCACGTCGCGCTCGCTGTATTGCCGATACCCGCTTTCCGTGCGGGTGGCTTCGCCGATCAGGCCAATGCTCTCGTAATAGCGGATCATCTTTGCCGAGATGCCGCTCGAGGTGGCAGCGCTGCCAATGTTCATGTAGGTACTCCGCAAGGTGTGGGTTTCAAGGCGCGGTCGCGATCGTCATGCGCCTGTGCAAACGTATTGTGCAGGCGGCACGAATCGCTTGAGTCGTAGCGCATTGCTCACCACGAATACGCTGGAAAGCGCCATCGCTGCTGCGGCATACACCGGTGAGAGCAAGATCCCAAAGGCGGGATACAGGGCGCCGGCCGCCAGCGGCACCAACGCCGCGTTGTAGGCAAACGCCCAGAATAGATTCTGGTGAATGTTGCGCAGCGTGGCGCGACTGATGGCGATGGCGGTCGAAACCCCGCGGATATCCTCGCCCATCAACACGACGGTGGCCGATTCGATCGCCACATCCGTGCCGCTGCCGATCGCAATCCCGACATCGGCTGCGGCAAGGGCCGGCGCATCGTTGATGCCGTCGCCCACGAATGCGAGCACTGGCGGGCCGTCACGGCGAGGCGTTGGGCGTTGCGCCGCCGTGGTGCGCAGAGCAGCGAGTGCAGCCACCTTGCCGTCAGGCAAAACCTCGGCGTGCACGATATCGATGCCCAATTGCTGCGCCACGGCGTGCGCTGTGCCTTCGTGGTCGCCGGTGATCATCGCGACCTGTATGCCCTGGGCGTGGAGCGCCTCGATTGCCTCGGCAGCACCGGCCTTCAGCGGGTCGGCCACGGCCAGCACCGCGACCAACACGCCGTCAACCGTCACGCACACCGGCGTCTTGCCGGCGCGTGCCCAGTCCGCCAGGCGTGCCGCCTCCTCGCCGAGGTCTACGCCACGCTCGCGCATCAATCGCATGGATCCTGCAACCCAATACCGGTCCGCAACCGTACCCGAGATGCCGGCGCCTGTGATCGCCTGAACATTCGTGGGCGCTGACCATGCCAGCCCTTCACCGCGTGCCGCATCCACCACGGCCTGGGCGACGGGATGTTCCGAGACGCTCTGCAGCGCCGCGAGATCCGTAAGCGTTGCAACCCGATCGGCGGGGCCAACCACCAGGAAATCCGTCATCACGGGGTGGCCCACCGTGAGCGTGCCCGTCTTGTCGAACGCCACGAGCGTGACGTCGCGCAGGCGCTGCAGCGCATCGCCTTGACGAAACAGCACGCCGAATGCCGCCGCCCGGCCGGTGCCCACCATAATGGACGTCGGGGTGGCCAGGCCCATCGCGCAGGGGCAGGCCACGATCATCACGGCGACCGCATTCACCAGTGCATGACTGAGCGCCGGCGCGGGCCCCACGATCAGCCACACCGCGAAAGTCACCAACGCGGCCGAGATCATGGCCGGTACGAACCATGCCGTGACGCGGTCGACCCTCGCCTGGATCGGCAGGCGGGCGCCCTGAGCCGTTTCGACCATGCGAATGATACCGGCGAGCGCCGTGTCTTCACCAACCTGCGCGACGGTGACCGCCAGGCTACCCTGACCATTGACCGTGCCGCCCGTAACCCGATCGCCGGCGCCTTTGGCTACGGGCGCGGGTTCACCGGTCATCATCGATTCATCGACGTAAGAACGGCCTTCGCTCACGACGCCGTCGACCGCGAGCCGTTCCCCCGGTCGCACGATCAGCACATCGCCGACCACGATGTCGTCAATGTCCACATCCACCACCGCGCCATCGCGGCGAACGCGCGCCGATTGCGGCTGAAGGGCAGCCAGCTTGGCGATGGCGGCACCCGTTTTGCCGCGGGCACGCGCTTCCAGCAAGCGTCCCAGCAAGATCAGTGTCACGATCATTGCCGCGGCTTCGAAATACACATGGGCCGCGCCCGGGGGCATGATCGAGGGTGCCAGCAAGACGACCATCGAGTACACCCAGGCGCTTCCAGCACCCAGCGCCACGAGCGCGTTCATGTCCGGCGAGCGCTGCCACAGCGACCGTACGCCGTGCACAAAAAAGCCACGACCCGGCCCGAACAGCACAAGCGTCGTCAATATCGCCTGCGCCCATTGGTTGCGTGCTTCGCCGATATGCATGGCGATCCAATGATGCACACCTGGAACCATGTGCGCGCCCATTTCCAGCGCGAAAACCGGGAGGGTGAGCACGAGGGCCAGCATGAAGGAACGGGTCTGCCGCTTGCTGTCTTCAGCATGTTCAGCGCGCAAGCGCTTGCGATCGGCCGCTGACTCGACCAGACGTGCGTCGTAGCCGGCGTGAGTGACCGCAGCGATGAGCATGGCGGCGTCGGGCGGTTCGTCGCCGGCGTTCAGTTGGACTCGAGCACGTTCGGTGGCGGGGTTAACTGTCGCGGTCGCTACGCCGGACACCGACGCCAACGCTTTTTCGACGCGCCGGGCGCAGTTGGTGCATGTCATGCCGCCGATGGCGAACTCGAATGTAGGAAGCGTTGCAGCCGGAGTCATGATGGAGTCGTCGCGTTAAAGGATGAGCGTAGTATCAACCTTCCCATTATGGCAAGGTCAAGCGCAAGCCTTATCCGGAAAATGCGTGGGGCGTGAACGCTGGTGGGCGAGCGTGGTCGAAGCGTTGCAGGGCCCGTGCAGAACCGAGGCTGGATCGGGAAGCGGGGGGCTGACGCTGAAGAGATCTGGTGCGATGCCACGGCTTGCTTCACGCGCTGCGCCGCGGCGGATTGGCTGCGCGAGCCGATCGCCCAAGCGTACGACGCTTGACCTTCCCATCGAGACAAGTCTTAGGGTGATCGGACGGCGCGTCTTGCCGTTCAATTGGAATGTTGTTGTCTAGGAGATTCAGATGTCGTTGAGTTTTGTGGTTCCCGATATGTCCTGCGGCCATTGCGTGGCTGCGATCACGAAAGCCGTGAAAACAGTCGATCCCGATGCGAGCGTGGAAGTCGATCTGGCTACTCATCATGTTTCCGTCACCGGAACCGATGAGCACGCGAAAATCGACGCCGCCATTCGAGAAGCGGGCTACACGCCATCCGCGCCGGCGCTGAAATAAAGCCGGCGCCGAAATAGCGCACTCGCGTCCGGACCCGTCCGCGAGGCGAGGGCGAAGCGGCGATAGTGTGTATTGAAGTCAAGCTGTAGTGTGCATTGAAGCGGTGTACATACGCCAAGTCGATATGCAATCGACGACCGGCCGCCGCTTGGGACGAATAAGTCAATGTGAAGCGTGTGCTCGCCGTAGCACAACCGATTCAACATCGACGCAGAGACAAAACGAGGATGAGTAATGAAGGAAATGGAAGCTGACGTTGTCGTGATCGGTGCAGGCACCGCCGGGCTAGCTGCCTTTTCGGCGGCGAGAAAGCGCACCGATCGGGTGCTGCTGGTGGAAGGTGGACCTTATGGGACGATGTGCGCACGCGTTGGCTGCATGCCGTCCAAGCTGCTGATAGCCGCAGCCAACGCCGCTCACAGCGCGCGTTCGACTGCGCCTTTTGGCGTGACGACGGATGCCGTGCGGGTGGATGGGCGCGCCGTCATGGCACGCGTCAAACGCGAACGTGATCATTTTGTGAACGGTGTGTTGAAGGATATGGCGGAAATTCCCGATGGCCTCAAACTGCATGGTTGGGCGCGGTTCGAGGACGACCATCATCTGCTGGTCGGTGACGATCATCGTGTCACCGCGCGAGCAGTCGTGATCGCCACGGGTGGTAAGGCCTCGGTTCCTGACATGTTCGACGGGCTCGGGGACCGCGTCGTCGTCAGCGATGAGATATTCGACTGGGATACTCTTCCGCGTCGTGTCGCCGTGTTCGGCCCCGGCAATATCGGTTTGGAATTGGGTCAGGCGCTGCATCGCCTGGATGTCACCATACGGATCTTCGGTAAGGATGGCGTACTGGCCGGTATCGGCGATCCGGCGGTCAAACGCGCGGCAAGCGATGCCTTTCGGGACGAATTTTATCTCGACACCGATGCCGCTATCGATAGCTTGACGCGCGACGGCGACGAGGTCGAAATCGCTTTCACGGATCTCGATGGCAAGCGTTGCGTCGAACGGTTCGATTACGTGTTGGTGGCAACGGGCCGCGCGCCCAATCTGGAGGGATTGGCGCTCGCTCGTACAACGCTGCACCTGGACGAGAAAGGTGTGCCGAAGTCGAACGCCCAGACAAAACAATGCGGCGACTCGTCGATCTTCATCGCGGGCGATTGCGATGCCAGCGCGCCGGTGTTGCACGAGGCTGCCGCCGAAGGCAGTATTGCTGGCGGCAATGCTGCACGGTTTCCTGATGTGCAGGCGTACGACCGATTCGCGATGCTTGCCATGACGTTCTCATCGCCGCAGGTGGCAATCGTCGGCACGCCGTTCGATAAGCTTGCTGCAGGCGCCTTCGTCACGGGCGAGGTCGACTTTTCCGATCAGGGACGCGCCCGCATCATGCTCGAAAACAAAGGCATGTTGCGCGTGTATGCCGACCGGTCGAGTGGCAAGTTGCTGGGTGCTGAAATGGTGTGCCCAGGTGCGGAGCATCTGGCGCACATGCTGGCCTGGAGTGTGCAACAGTCGCTTACCCTTGACGACCTCCGCGCGTTGCCGTTTTACCACCCGACATTGCAGGAAGGCCTGCGAACGGCGTTGCGTGATGCGGCGGCCAAACTCAACTGACAGGCATGACGGGAGGTCGCAACCGAAAAGGTCCCATTGACAGTCAACGGACTCGCCGTAACGGTTCGGCTGATCGGATGACAGTCATCGGACTAGCCGTAACGGTTCGGCTCATCCGACGACAGTCAACGGACTAGCCGTAAAAGTTCGGCTGATCGGATAGGCTTGAGGGATGAGCTCAAACGATGCGGTTTAAAGATATGCGTAAAGGGTAGGCTCAACTAACAGGTTTAACGGACTGGCTCGAAGGACTGGCTCGAAGGACTGGCTCGAAGGACTGGCTCGAAGGACTGGCTCGAAGGACCGGCTCGAAGGACCGGCTCGAAGGACCGGCTCGAAGGACCGGCTCGAAGGACCGGCTCAACCGACATGCCTCTTCGGCAGCCGGCACCAAAAAAAACGGCACCTCGATCAGAGGTGCCGTTTTCATCGAAGCAGGAGCGTGATTAAGCGCGCTTCTTCGTGAACATGCTCACGATGAACAACACGATGATGGCGCCCACCACCGAGGCAATCCAACCCACCGGTTCGCCCGATCCGTACCAGCCCAAGGTGCGGCCCAGAAAGCCCGCCACCACAGCGCCCACGACACCGAGGACAGTGGTCAAGATGAATCCCATGCTTTGCGTGCCCGGCATGATCGCGCGGGCGATCAACCCGACGATAAAGCCCACGATGATCATGATGATGATGTCCATGCGAAACGCTCCTTGAATAATTGACGAGCCGTCGGATGTGCTCAATTTGATCTTAGCGATCACACGCGACGTCGGTGTAACAACCGGTACACCGTGGCAAAATTGCCGCACGCTGTTAAGCATGTAGCGGGCCTGACTTAATCG